>Ga0307507_10000138_pt1 | contig 126114 bp, 41 predicted proteins | sample 7_EM_MG_FD_207223 | JGI IMG/M metagenome (GOLD analysis project Ga0307507, IMG submission 207223) | Populus trichocarpa ectomycorrhiza microbial communities from riparian zone in the Pacific Northwest, United States - 7_EM | ecosystem: Host-associated > Plants > Roots > Unclassified | place...
TCTTTAATTAATTTCCTTAGGGGTAGCCAATAAGCCTCGCTTATTTGGTATTAGGTGGATTTCTTCTAGGTCTTAAAGTTATTGTTTAATTATATTAAGGAAGCTATCTATGTTAAGCTTCCTTATTACGTATCTTTTACTATTTGGTTATGCCTTAATATCCAGATCTAGTTATATCTGGATAGGGATATAGTCTAAGGTAAGTGCCTATTCTTCTTTAGGGGAGCACCTTTTAAGTCTCTGGTATAGGTTTTCGTCCATAATCATAAGGTTAATTGTACTTTTAGTAGTGCCCTATTGCCATATAATTGCACCTAGGGGGGTAGCTAGCTTAAGGCCCCCATTATTTATAGCTCTTAGTAGGCACTCTACCTATTAATTAGCAGCAATATAGATGCCCCCCTACCATAGGTGGTAGAGGTTTATGTCTCCTAGTAAAATAGACTCTGTATGTTTAGTTTCTAGTAAGCTTATTATAGATATAATATTCTCTATCTATACTACCCCTTTAACCCTAGGGTTATAGACATTAATAATTTATACTAGTCCCCTATATATCTGGATAGTTATAACTATAATATCTAGGTTAACTGCCTGCTATAACTATAAGGCAAGGCTAATATTTTTGCTAATTATAAAGCATACGCGTATAGCTGCTTTTGGTTCATATAGGAGCTAGAATTCTTAGGGGCAGTATGTTAATTATATATAGGTATTATAATACGGCTCTTATATAGCAAGAATATGGTGTTTCTCTAGGTCTAGACTGTCTAGTAGGGGCCTTACTAGACGGTGGTTCATATTGCCGCAGTTATACTATATAATGGTCAAGTAGCGGACCCCTAGTGGGGGTCCTTTGCCTCTCCTTTACTTCTTACTTCTTCTATTTCCACTTTCTCTAAAATATTTAGAACTTCCGTCTCCTGTATTTACTCCCTAGCCACTACTTATTTTATATAGAGCTTTCTATTTCTATATCTTATATTCCTACTAGCCTTTTTAAATCTAAGTCTATTATTGCCTTCGGTTCTTCCCCCGTTCTTACTAGTTAGCTATATGCCCCTTATAAGCCAGCTACGTGTATTATATTTACCGCATTAAATCTAATTCTTAATTATCCCGGCCTTAAACTTGCTATAGCCGTCCATAGGGGTCTTCCTACTAGGCGTCCTCTCCCTTGTGTCCTATATATCCCTTATGTCCCTATTCAGTCTGGTAATGTCGCGCAGCGTCACTTTTAGCCCATTAAGGCTTGGGATAGCTGGCTTAGCCCCCTAGCATTAAAGGTAGGAAACGCTAGGAAGATACCTATATCCCCCTAGCTTATTACCTGTTATTTCCATTTATATAACCTAGCATGCAGTTATTCCCGCAGCTATTAAGCCCTTTCCTTCTGTCTCCTATATTTAATGCAGTCTTCTCTCTCCCACGCCTTATGTGTGCTTTAGTAACAGTTCGCGCATTTTATTTAGTCTTAATTTATATATTGTCTTATATTATAGGGGCCTGCACAGTGGCCGCAGCATACCTGTGCTGCGTATATGGATTGGGTGTGTCCCTATTATGCGCAGCAATAATATCGTTCTAGGCATAGTCTGTAGTTATAGAGCCTTGTGTTATATATAAGGCCATTTATAATTATTCCTTTTTAGATAAGGAGTTTTTGCATTCCTAGTGTATATACGCTAATAATAAGGGAGCTATGCGTTTATTTATTGTTTCCCTAGCAAGTCTCTAGCGCCCCTTGTGTCCTTTTATTATTCTTATTATATGCTTAGTTTGTATTTTCCTGTTAAAGCTATTAGATCTGGGTAATTACAAGTCCTAGTATAAGGCATTCCGTTTATTTTACTATCTCCTATATAGTTGCTATATTATTTGCCTGGCGTCCCCTTTCTACCCTAAGGCTTATAGGAACTAACAGGACTTCAACTAGGTAATCTTCACGAAGCACTTTTATGCTAATATGCTCTCCTAGCCTGTCCCCTACCCTTACAGCCCGTTCCTTTGCCTATTGGTCCTTTAGGGTGACTCTAATATCTCCACTCCTAAGGTATTAGACTGTGACGGCGTTATAGACCTCCTTATAAATCTCCGTAAGAACTTCTGTTTCTAATTATCCCCTAAGTTCCTCTGCCTTTTCTATATTTAGTCGTATTATAATTATATACCCAGTTGTTGTTTTTAGGGGGGTAGGTTCCCTGTGCTATAGAAGCGCAGCTACGGCGGCCTAGGTACGGTTCGCCTATTAGGGGGGATTTTGTTTATCTTTAATTTTATTTAGCCATTGGAGGATTTAATTAAGGGTTTGCTAGAGGGGCGCCTAAGGTTTGCTAAACTGGAGCCATTCTACTAGCTATATTAGTTCGTAATAGCTAACAGATACTCCCCCATAGTTCCAGATACTAGACGCGTCCAATAGGCTTTATATTTTGTTAGATGCCTTCTTAATTAGGGTATTTCCGCTTTCTAGTATAGTATTCGCCCGTCCTTGTTGTTATTGTGGGGGGCCATTGTTGGGTATGGGTCTAGCAGTCACGCGCAACTGCGTACCACCGTCGTTCCACCTGTGCCTCCCCTGTAATGCATGCATCTCAGGGGATTATCAGGGTGTTTTTTAGGGTTCTTTTGGTTGTGTTGGAACCACGGTAGGGGGGGGGTTTTTGGTCTCAATTGATTTCTCCCTTTTCTCTCCTTTCCCTCTTCTACTTCTACAGGTGGAATTTGATGGATCTCCTGAGCTCGCTTAGCTCACGTGGTCAACCCAATTGGTTACAAGCAACTGTGTCTACTATATTACAGAACCTTATTCAGACAGGTTGGTTTGGTCTTTTTGGGCCAGGTGCAGCAAGAGCTCCAAAAGTCTCTTAATAGGACCTTAAAGACGTTATATAAGGAGAAAAGGTAATGGAACTATTATAAAGTGAATTAATATACGCTTAAATGTTATAGGAATGGTATGTAAATAAAGAACAAGCTCCTGTATAGGACTTTAAGGAAGGTAATATGGCCTACCTAAATATATAAAACCTAAAGACTTAACGGCCCTTAAAGAAACTCAATTAGAAGTTCGCAGGCCTATACTAAATTAAGAAGAAACTAAGCCTATACGCCTATAAGCTTAAACTGCTAACTGAGATAAAAATATACCTAATATTTTATATAAGCTTGTTGCAACCTTTAAAAGATAATTCTATAACTTATAAAGTGCCGCCACTACCTCCTATAATTGTTAACAATGGTAACGGTTCTTACTTTATTAACTTAATTAATAATATATGATAGAAACTATAATTTAAACGATTTAAACTTCTTATTAAGTGGGAAGGATATAAAATACAAACCTAGGAAACCTATAACCAGATTAAGGCCAATGTGCCTACCTTAGTAAAAGAGTTCTATAAGGACTATCCTTTATAGCCTACTCCGGCTGGATGGATATAATATAAAGGCAAACAACTACTACCTAATACGAAGATACGAAACATAATAGCAGGAAACTTAAAATTAAAAAGAACTTAAAATATATTATAACGCTTATAATACAATAAGTTATAAATTCTTGACTAAATTAAATTGTTTTGGACCTTTAGCTAAAAAGGGGGGGTACTATAATAGGACTAGCCCAGTTATAGTAGGAATGTCTTGGTAAAACACTTAATAGATAACTGTATAAAACTGTTTGTAAACTGTTTATAACTATCTATAACTGTCTATAACTATCCGTGATTATCTGCCATAATCTACCGTTTTTTACTAAGTTCTGCCGACTTAATTGAATTTCACTAAATTCTACTAATGTAATAGAATTTGGTTGAAACTTGTTAAAATCCGCGTGGGCTTGTGCCTATACGTCTGCTGCTAAGACCCTAAATATTTAGTTATAAGTTTCCTATATTCCTTTCTCTTCTTTATATAACGTCTTGTTCTCTTCAAGAGCTATATACCCTTAGATTTAGATAGAATTTATATTATTCCTTTAAATCTTCCCTAAAGCCTCTTCGCGCCCTTATAATTAGGTGCTAGTGGAGTTAATCTCCCTACCTAAAAGGCTGTAGAAGTATACCGCTATAGGCGTAATTAGAAGCGTTAGTAATTACTATTAGGGGTAGATTAGGGTTAAAGTAGTAAAGTAGAGGAGTCTATGTAAATGCAGCGCGTAGCTTCGTTAGGAAAACGGGAGAGTGGTAGGGGCTAGCTAGGGGCTAGCCCAGGGCTGGCCTAGGGTTATTTTAGCTAGATCCGCTGATCTGCTTATATACACTTATTTACGCTAGCCTGGGGCTAGCCCGGGGCCATATTAGCAACATTAGCACATTTTATACGTTTTATACGTTTTATACGTTTTGTACGTTTTATACGTTTTATACATTTTATACGTTTTATAAGTTTTATACATTTTATACGTTTTATACGTTTTATACATTTCGTACATTTTATATATTTTATATAATATTTCCTATAGCTGCAATATTTATAATAATAAAATAAATAATAAAATTTAAAATTTAAAATTAATGGTAGCTATAAGGGATATATCTCGCAGAGGCTTTAAATCGTTAATTGGCGACGTTCCCGATGATCCGCTGGCTATATACTGATTTCCTAACTAGGCCTACTGCCTGCCTGCCTGTCCTGCCTGTTCTACCTATTCTACCTGTTCTACCTGTCTGACCGTCCTACTTGTTCGTGCCTACCTGTCTGTGCCTACCTATCGTGCCTACTTGTCTATGCCTACCTGTCTGTATCTGTAATTCAGGGGAGAGGTCGGCCCGATTGAAGGCTCTACTTGATTTAATTGCGATTAACTACCTACCTGCCTGCCTGCCTGCCTACCTACCTGCCTGCCTACCTGACTGTGTCTGTGTTTATTGTAGGAGCTCTGCGTCTTTTTAGGGTGACTACCGCTTAGGCGTTAAGCGATTGATTAAGGAGGCAAGGGGGAAGGCTCTCGCAGAGGCTCTAAATTGTTAATTGGCGGCGTTCCCAATAATCCGCCGGCCATATACTAATTTCCTAACTAGGCCTAGTGCCTGCCTGCCTGCCTACCTTCTATGTTAGTACCTGATTTAATTTAGGGAAGGGGTCGGCCCAATTAAAGGCTCTAATTGATTCGAATCGTTCTCTACAGGCGTTTACCGGCTGTATATTTAAATGGTGGTTATCTAGGGTGCCTCCTTAGGAGGCCTTGATTTGATTTGATTTGGTAATGGGTTAATATTAAGGCTCTAGTTTAATTTGATTGTGGTGTTCGTTGGCTGGTTATTTAAATAGTCATCGTCTAGTTCTACGTTGTCTGGTTTTAATAACCGTCGTCTGGTTTTAATGACCGTTGTCTAGTTCTGGTTATAGTCCTCTGCTGGCTGCCGTTCTGGTACCTCCCTAGGTAGGGAGGGTAAAGAAAGGTTAAAAAATAAGGTGGTATTTAGGTGTATAAGGGGTATATAAAGGCATGTATAGAGGCTATTGGGAATAGAGTGGGACCTAATGGTACTATTAGGACGATTTGGATAATTAGGAAAATTAAAGTTCTGCTAAGAGCCTACCAGGAGGCCTTTAGGATTTTAATACCCTAATAGCAATAAATGCAATAATAGTAATAATATTTATTTTATAGCCAGAAGCTGGCTTATTGCTGCAATATGTATAGTATTACGCCCTTTTAGCTGGCGTAGTGCTGGCGTATAGCCCTGGGGTTTGGCCAATATGGCGAAAAGCCAGCGTACAGCCCCAGGGTTTGGCTAATATGGCGAAAAGCTAGCGTACAGCCCCAGGGTTTGGCTAATATGGCGAAAAGCCAGCGTACAGCCCCAGGGTTTGGCGAATATGGCGGAAAGCTAGCCCCGGGCCCCAAAAGTACTTTTAGCGAAACCAAATTTCCTGCGCCACTCCCCGTTTTCCTGACGTTACAAAACGCCTACTAAGTATCATCAGGCCAGGACTAGGGTTAATACTATTTAGTAGGCCCTTTCTTATGCTTCTGCTTCTTCTTCTCCCTATCTAACGTCGGGTCGTGATATGCCCGTGTAAGATATATATATAGGGGGTATATGGTATCCAAGTAGTTCCAGATAAATCGCCTATAGAAGTTAGCAAAGCTAAGGAAGACCTAGATGTCCCTATAGGACTTAGGCTTAGGCCATTCCTTAATAGCTTTTACGCGGGCAGGATCTATTACAATACCATTAGGTATAATAATAAAGCCTAGGAACTTAACATTCTTAGTATAAAAGATGCATTTTAATAGTTTGGCATATAGGCCCTAAGCGCGGAGCTGTCGTAGTACCTGCTTGACGTACTTAATGTGCTTATCCTCGTTATTTAAGTAGATAAGAATATTATCTAGGTAAACTACATAGATAGTATCCACTAGGGTCCCTAGAGCTTTTTAAATATAGCTCTAGAAAGTCATAGGGGCGTTGGTAAGACTAAAGGGCATTACTAGATACTTAAAGTAACCATAATATGTCTTAAATGCGGTCTTCCATTCGTCTCCCTTTTTAATGCAAATCCTATGGTACGCATTACAAAGATCCAGCTTTATAAATATCTTCGTATAGCTAAGCCTATTAAAGAGTTCGCCAACCAGCGGTAGGGGGTACTAGTTTTTAATTATAATCTTGTTTAGGCGTCTATAGTCGACGTATAGCCGCATTATACCTTCTACTTTTGGTATAAAGAGGATAGGCGCTCTAGTAGGTAACTTGCTAGGCCTAATCCAGCCCTTCTTAAGAGCACTCTCTAGGTACTTTTATAAGATCTGCAACTCTTTCTGTAAGAGGTTGTAGATAGGCATCTGTGGTAGTGTCTTGCCTTCTTCTAAGTCAATTATATAGTCATACTTAGAGTTCTAAGGTAGTATACTTACTAGCTTATTAGAGAAAACATTAATCTTCTCTTTATATACATCTAGTAGGCCAGGGTCTATAGAGGTTAAGGCAACTATTATGTAGTAGTATGCTTCCAGGAGCTAGTAAAGAGAAGGGTGCGGCTAATATGCGTTTCGTAGGTGTACTTATACTAAGAGTGCATACAGCTCTGCTGCAGTATACTTAATAGTTTTAGGGTTTTGATTACCTCCCCCCTAAGTTAAGGTAATCTGCGCTAGCACTAAAGGGTCTCTATAGGTACTTACTGCCAGTAATAACAGGTCCTCTATTATGTTTATAATTAGTATCTCTACATCTAGAGGGTCTACATAGGTACTCGCTGCCAGTAACGATAGGTCCTTTATTGTGTTCGCGACTAAGGTAAAGAGGGAATCTTCTGGCCATAGCAAATAGACTGTTTCGCCAGCCTTAATGTCTACTAGGAGCGTATTAAGGGTAACTATCTAGAGGCGTTTAGGGTCTGAAGTACCCTAGATAAATTATCTAGATTAAAAGCTAATTAATGGATCTGCTTCCGCGAGCTAATCCTATCTAAGAACTATATTATAACTATTAAATAAGCCACCCTAAAAGGTCTGGGGGCCAATAGTGCGAGGGGTACCCTAGGAGTCACTAGTGGTAACTATTAAATTATAAGCATCCTAAATTGTCATCTGGTTACTATTAAGGAAATATATAATAGGTTTATATAAACATAGCGCATAGCTTATAGGCAGGTTAAACCTACAGACGACGTCTTGGTTAATAAGGTTAATTTAGCACCCATTATTATATAAGCAACGTAGGCGGACTTTACCCTAGGGCGTATCTATTATAATATATACTATAATGCGTTTCTTCTCTCCCTTTATATTAGGCCCTAGTTGCAGTTAAAAGAGATGCGCTACTAGGGCTTTAGGTTTTCTAAAAGCTGGCCTAACTTATCTTTACTAGCTTACTTCTAGTATTCTTTACAGTGGTTACCTATGGGTCTCTTTTAACTCGCGTATATAGCACCGGCGTCTAGGGGGTCCCCTAAGCCCTCTGGCTTTTAGGTATTCTTCCTAGACGTTTGCTTAAAGTGTAACGGAACCTTGTAGCAGTAACTACGGTGGGTCCTATTATTGGGCTAGGTATATAGGTAAGAACAATTCAACAACATAATAACAACTAGTAAAGTGGTTGCCCAACAGATTAACTCTAATTATATTCTAAGATTTACTATAAAGAGAGAACTATCTGGGTAGGGACTGTGGTCCTTTAAATACACAACCTTACGCCTAAGAAATCCCTTCGCTCCGTGAGGTATATGTACTCTGTCTACTCTGTTATATAGATTATATAGATTATACAGATCACACAGATTATATTACGTGACCTTGGCTACTATTCCTCGTTATATAGTTTTACCAGATCCATTCTAAACCGTGCCCTTATTAACTAACTAGCTTCTGCCGACTCCTCTCTAAATAGTCGTAATATTATATTTAAGCTGTCCGTAACACTATCTCCCTCCTTTTTATCTTTATTCTTGAAGATTCCTAATATCTCCAAGTTGTCTATTAGAGGTGTAATGTCCGTCTAATTAATCTGGTTAATATCCTTACTTATTATACCTAAAGCTTCTTCTTCTTCTTCTATAGCTCGTCGGTCTCGTACCGTTGCTGCAATACTATCTCTTAGTGAGATAATACTATCTCTATATTCTTAGTGTGCGAAAGAGGGGTTAGTTTATGTTGCGTTAGCAAGTCCTTTGGCCTAACAACCATCCTCTTATTTAGAGTGCACTAAAGCGAATGTTTAATGGTCCTGCGACGTTCGCTCTATCTCTAACGCTAAGTATACGCGTCCTATAACTCTTAACAGTCTCTAAGTTCCCTAAGTAACTTATTATAGGGCCTTATGTTTAATCTACCACTGCGAAGCTTAATAACGAGCTTTTAAGCGCCCTAGGTAAAATTCGTTGTCTTTAAGATAAGGACTATACTTATACTAAGAGAGCAAGAGAAGAGGAGCGTTAAGCCCTTAAAGCGCGTGCTTCTGCTTATACCCGTCTTTATTATCTTAAGGTTATATATAAGAAGGTTTGTTCTAAGGAGTAGAAACTTATTTAATAAGGTCTTGCTAAGCTAGGTAATAAACAAGTAGAGTTTCCGGAAAAGGAAACAACTCTAAATAATATAGTAGTTGCTCATCCTAGGTTCCCCTTAGGTGACTTATCCTTTAGTAATTCCTTTTTAATGCTCCCTAACCTACTTTCTTCTAATACTTCTATACCTTTCCTATAGCATTCTCTAGGTTGCTTAGTAGTTCCTAGGTAGTCTTACTATAGCCTATCTACTTTACTTTATACTATATTTTATTGTCTACGTCCTTATAACTAATAATCTTTAAAACTTACTATTTGTCTTTTTCTTGTCCTCTATACATGTCTACTTTATAGACTGGTAGCTTAATATTCCTATATACTAGCTCTAGTATTACAACGTGCTATATAGGGTAGATCTTTATTCTGGCTAGTAGGTTTAACTTAAACGTGACCAGTAAAATCTTCTGTGTGATTTTAAAAGGTCCTAGTCTAATATAGTCTAACTTCTTACTTAGTCATTAACTCTTAAAATTTTTGTATAGTAGCTATACTTTATCTCCCTCCTTAAGATCTGGTCCCTTAGATCTCTTAGTATTATAGTACCTTTTTATTTGTTCTTGTACTAGTTTAGCTATTTCTTTAAGGTCTGCATAAAGATTTATTAAAGTCTTTACTCTTTACTTGGCTATACTACTTATCTTCTTTACTTAATGTGGCGATAATGATATTCTTAGCTTATATCCGTAATTCGCCTTAAATAGTAATGTCCCCATTCCTTCTTATAGTGTTGCATTGTATATAAACTGTATAACTAGTAACAACAATACCTAATTATTCTGTGCGTGATTAATATAGTGCCTTAGATACTATTCTAGTGTCTAGTTTAATCTTTCTGTTTAACCGTCTATCTATAGGTGATATACTATAGAGGTTACTGCATAAACTCCCTATTCTGCTAGAAATACTTCTTAGAATACTGCTATGAATCTTAGATCTCTATCCAATATGATTTTGCTTAGTGCTCTATATCTTACAAATACTTCTTTAATATAGATTCTAGCGACATCTTCTGCTAAAATCTCCTCTGTATATGCTATAAAGTAGCCCTATTTAGTTAACTTATCCACTATTACTAAGATCGCGTTATAATCTTATCCTATAATAGGATCTCTTAATTTTAGCAACTTTATAATAAAGTCCTATAATATAACTTCCTATAGTCTTTCTAGTACTTTAATAGGTTATAGCCCTCCGTACGGCTTATGCCTTATTAGTTTATTTCTTTAGTAATCTGGATATTCTTTTATAACTTGTCTTACTAGTCTCTAGATTCCTTAAATAATATACTCCTTTTAAAGTCTTAACACTAAGCCTGTAGCTCCGTTGTGTCTTTAAGTTAGTCCCTTATAAAACGACTTAATAAACTCCCTTGCGATAGACCTTGGCATATACGTTACTTTTTGGTTTTTGTACTGCTCTAAGTCTAGATCCTTTGCCTATATGTCCTAAATCTTTTATATCTAATCACTCTCTAGTGATTTATGGATTTAACTTTCCCTAGTTGCTGCGATTTTTGGATAGTTATACCTAATTAATCTATCTTGATCCTTTTATAATAAAGCCCCTAATAGCTTTTCCTTATTTTATAGTTTAGCCTTTCTACTTAAAGTGTCTGCTTATGCGTTGTCTGTACCCTTAGTATACTAAATCTTGAAATGGTATTCTATAAGCATTTCCGCCTATCTAACCTGTCTTTAGTTAAGTTCCTTTATTATTAGGAAACCTATAAGGTTTTTATAGTCCGTTTTAACCATAAATAGTTTCTCTATACCTTGTAAGAATGCTCTTTATTCCTTTAATACTATAACTATACCTAACAACTGCTTATTATAGATGTTATAGTTTAACTCTAGTGGTGTTATCTTTCGACTATAATATACCACTAAATGCTATACGTCCTAATACTTCTATAGCAAATATGTTCCTAGTGCGAAGTCTAATATATCTATCTTAACAACCGTCTCTAACTTTGGTTAATAGATCTTAAGGATTAGTTCCTAGGTAAATAACTCTTTAAGTTCCTTAAACAGCTTCTTCTGCTTACTATCCTATACCCATAGTTCCTTTTTCTTTGTTAATTGAGTAAATAGCTTAATACTCTTTAACTACTGTGCTATAAACCTCCTATAGTAGTTGCAAAACCCTAGAAACAATCTTAACTGTATAACGTTCTCTGGTTCTTGCCAACTTACTATAGCTTTGACTTTCTTTAGGTCTATGCTAACCTTTCTTAATTTAATAATAAATCCTATAAAATCGGTTTTCCTTGTAAAGAACTCGCATTTCTTAATTGCTACTAGTATCTGTTCTTCTTATAGTCTTTTTAAGACCTATTTAACGTATTCTCCATACTCTTCCTTGCTTATTAAGTAGATAATAATATCGTTAAGATATGCTATAATAAATTTATTAAGGTGTTCTCCTAACACACTATTAATTCGCTTTTAGAACGTTACTAGTACATTTATAAGCCTGAATTATATAACTAATAGTTTATATAGTCCTTTCTTTGACCTAAAAGCTGCTTTCTATTTGTTGCCTTCCTTAATCCTAATCTAATGGTATGCCTACCTTAAATCTATCTTTATAAAGATTTATAGATTACCTATCCTATCTTAGATTTCGCTAATTAAGGGTAACGGATATTTATCCTTCCTGGTAATACTATTTAACTATTGGTAGTCTATATATATCCTAAGTTTTCTGTTTTTCTTTAGGATAAATAGTACTAGATATCCTACTAATGACTACAATAGTCTAATATATCCCTTTTATAAGTTCTTCTAGATAAACTCCTTAAGTGCTCTTAACTCTACTTTAGTTAGCTTATAGATTGGAAAGAACCTTAGACTTGTTTCTAGTTCTAATTCTATCTTATAGTCCTATGCTGTATATTTTAACAGCTTTTCACTTTCTAGTAACCATAACTTTTTACTATACTTGTGGTATCTCTTTAGTATATAACTTAAGCCTTACTTAGTCTCTTTACACGTTGCTCCGACTTAGTACTATATTAACTTAGTTTGCTGTCGCATCTTGCGTTGTTAAGTATCCCTAATATTAACCTAACCTATAACCTAATTAATCTTTGGATTATATTCCTATAACTAAGGTATTCCTAGTATCGTCTTATCCTATCCCAACGGTAGGATATTAAAAGACATCTTAACTTGTCTTCCTTTAATAGTTAACTAAATAGGTCCTATTTTAAGATTAATGATGCCTCCTCTATAGGCTATCTAATCTCCTAAAATTATCGTAAGTGGATATAGGTGTTCCCCTTGTCTATGTAGTAACCCCATTCTTTCTACTGCTGCTAGTAATATATAGTTCCTTATTACTCTACTGTCTATTAATGCTTTGAACTGCTAATCTTGCTACTTAATTTATAAATTTAGGTATTGTCCTTAAATTCCTTTAAGGGTCTAAGGCTCTACTACTGGTTCCCTCTAGTCCTATAGGCCTCCCCTTTTTCTAACTGTTAGCTACTAGATCCTATCTATACTTAGTCTACTCTTAGCTAATACTTAGCTCGTTTCTTTTCCTCTACGTGCCATAGATAAGTGTTCTTTAGGTAGTCCTACCACTATTGTCTGTCTAGGCATTCTTCCGTAAGGAATCTTTCTAGTTAAAGTATTAAGTCGCCTAATTCCTAAACTTCTACTAGGTGCCAACTATGTATATACTTGGCGTCTCTGTACTTCTTTTTATCTAGTGCCTAATACATCCTTACTGGGTACTTCCGATGTTTATCTTTTAGTGCTCTATATATGTTATACGTATTATCTATATAAGCTATCTACAATAGTGTATAATGCGCTAAGTAACTTGGGTTAACTCTTAGCTTATCTTTGCTTTTAAGTTTAAACCTCTATCTAGCTAATCTAACTATTGGTCTTTCTTCTGCAGGTACTAAGATTTGTTACTTGCTTCTCTAGTCCCTAGATCCTTCTTCTAGGTTCCTTAACATTATAATTAACGCTCCTTTGATATAACTTATACGTTTCTTAGTAATGGGTTAGTCTTAGATAACTTTTTCGTCTAGCTATATATAGAAATCTTCCCATTTATTGTTTTGTCTTTGCCTATACTACTTTCCGTATAACTAGTTTAGTATATATAGTTTGTCTATTAGAAAGTACCTTATTATTACTACATCGTGACATCCTTTAGTATGTCTTTCTTCGAACCAAGTTAAAATCCCTAGATCCTCTTCTTGTTCTAGTTTATTTAACCACTTTACTCTTAGCGTGCCTGTCTTAGGCCTATTAGTAACTCTTTGTATAGGTGCTCTGTCCCTTATACGACCTGGCATACTAGATCTCTAGCCTAGTTTTTGCTCTTGCTATGCGATAATTCTTGCTCTAAATTTATCTATAGTTTCTTATTTTCTACGTCTTGTAGCTAGATCCATAAAGTCATCTTACTTCTTAATCTTAGTATTGACTTTTCGATCTTTAGGCTAAACACTGCGTTTACCTAGAATTAACGTTCTTATCCGTTCCCCAAACTTATAGTTCTTGAACTTACGTCCTGTACTTATTCATTTATTACTAAACTAAGTTATTACCCTGTTCTATTGGTTTTCGTCTATTATAGGTCCTTAGGTGTGTCTTATCTCATCTTAAGAATCTTAAGCGTCTCGCATTTTGTTATAAGAATCTTAAGCCTATGGCCTTTTGCCTTTATTAAGTAATAAGCTAGCACTAGCAGTCGTCTACTTACCTAGTCCTTTGCTGACGTTGCTCCTATTATCTTGCGAAGCGATAGATGTTGTATCTAATGGTGTTATAATACCCGTTTCTAAACCTTATACTATAACAGTTTTAGTCTCTACTTCTATTTTAACTTCTCTAAGGTCTACTAGCTCCTAGTAAGCTGCCCTTATTACCTTATTATTGGTAAATGCTTCGTTTATATTAAACTTATTATCCTTAATATTTAATCTATAAGCTGGTTCGTTGGTTCCTCTAAACTTAGATAATAATAGCTCCTGCGGCTAATAGCTTGCGCCGTATTTAGCGTCCTTATAAATTTGGCATATATTATTATAATAAAATGTAAAACTATTAATTAAACATTTTTTTGTTCCTTATAGTGCACTATCGTCCCTCTATACGTATGTATTATCTACTAGTCTAATTCCCTTTACCGCGTAGTTACTTTGACTACCTCTATAGTCTCTAGTAAAATAACCCTATTTTCCATAATTTATGTAAGCTCTATCTTTAAACTACTAATTCTGCTATAGAGTCCGCCTAAACATCTTCTACTGCTAAAATTCCTAGTTTGGCCTCTGCTCCTTGGTCCTATAATTACTTAATCCTTAACCTTTGGGTTTCTATAGTTCCTTATTCCACCGTTTAGTTTCTTTAATACCACTTAGGTCTATTAGCTCCGCGCTATACTATAGTTTTTAACTCTATATCTGTCGTTGCATACCCTGCGCCTTATATAACTGTAGAACTCTATCCTAACCTTTCTTAGTCTGCTCCCTTTAGTAGATCCTATTATTAATCTTAATTACTTAATTAATTAGTTCCCTTAGGGTGTCCGCATCTTCTATTAGAATAATTATATCCTAGACTTTAGCCTTAAGTCCCTATTTATACTGTGCTATAAGCGCCTTGTTATTCCACTTGACCTATATAGCTAGCATTTAAAACTATGCTGTATACTTAATTGCTAAAGTACGCTATGCTAGGTTCTGAAGTTTTCGTTCCGCTATAGTAGTTGCTTTAGGGTCTTTAAATATTTTCGTTAACCGTTCCGCGAATCCGTCCTAACTTATAAACATATACCGTATATCCTGGTTAGTAGTCGTTATACTATTTACCTGTATCTTAGTAAGGTAAGGTTTAAACTACTTTAGTACCCTTCCTGTTAAGAACAGTCCTGCATATACTACTTAATCTATAGATATTACTAGCTTTACTCCTTCTTGCATTACCTTAAAGTGCATCTACGTAAAAAACCCTTTAAGCTTTAACTTCTCTCCTAAGAATCATTTAATTAAAGGTAACTTAACCTTTACTGCTCTGATTCCATTAATGCGTTCTTTAAGTATCCTATTATTGTCTTATAAGCGATTAACTATTTCTTATAACTAACCTCGTATAACTATCTGTAAGTCGGTGTCTATTATACTAGTATCTCTACCTAACCCTAAGGTTGTAGCTGCCGTTAATAGCGTCGTGACTAGTGCTTTAGGTGGCATGTTGTTTAACCTTATTTAAATACTGTAACCTTGGTAGTGAATATATAACAGAACCTTGTAGCAGTAACTACAGTAGGTCCTATTATTGGGCTGGGTATATAGGTAAGAATAATTTAACAACATAATAATAACTGGTGGAGTAGTTGCCTAATAGATTAACTCTAATTATATTCTGAGATTTACTATAAAGAGAGAACTATCTGGGTAGGAACTGTGGTCCTTTAAATATACAACCTTATGCCTAAGAAATCCCTTCGCTCTATAAGGTACGTGTGCTCTATCTACTCTATTATATAGATTATATAGATTACACAGATTATATAGATCACATTACGTAACCTTGGCTACCATTCCTTGTCATATAGTTCCACCGGATCCATCCTGGACCGTACCCTTATTAACCAACTAGCTTCTGCCGACTCCTCTCCAAGTAGTCGTAACATTGTACTTAAGCTGTCCGTAACATAAAGCGTTACCCTTTTTAGGTTCTGTTCCCTAAACCTAACTCTACAGAGCCTATACTATAACCGCGCTTTATACGCAATAATTTGCTACTATTACTTACGCGGTCTTCTGCGAGCTTTATAGTATTAAGCAATTACTCTATACGGCGGATTTTATTAAAGAGGTCCTTAGTGGTTCTTACCCATTAGGCAAAGTTCTAGCGGAAGAGCTCTGCTTATAGGTAGGCTGGGAGACATAAGAACTAAAAGTCTACCTATTACTTAGGATTAATAAAAGGGGTATATAAAAAGAGGTCCTCTAAGCTACATATATAGGCTAGGAAGATGTTAAACCTCTAGTTCTCTTTTATAATAGCTGTATAGTATATAGTAGCGTTATTAAAGCGTCTTACTATAGGGTTCCTAATCTGGTCTTAGACTATAGTCTTAAACTTATCCCATAATAAAGGACCTTTATCTTTAGTGCCTAGCCGGTAATAAACCAGTTAGGTAATTGTCTTCTCTTTTATAAGACCTTTAATAGCCTAGCGCGTGCGTTGCTTATAGTCATAGTCAGCATTATTAACCTCAAATTGGTTCTTAACTGCGGCAATCCAGCGGTCAAAATGCTGTTAAGTAGTACTGCTAATATCAGGTAGTGACTTCTTAACTAGGGCATTGAGATTTATTCAGCGTATACATTCGCCACGTAACTTATACTCTTCACTAGAGAGGCAACGGGAGGGCTTTATTAAATCAATAATGCTCCATAAGTTGGCTATTTTCCTGGCCAGCTTATCTAGCTCCTTTATGTTAGCAGTATTTAGTAGAACACTAGTAATTTTACTAAGCTTTTGTTAAGCCTAGGTATATAAGTTAAACTGGTCTCTAGCGTTTGTAGGTAGCTAATTGTTTTAAGGTTTAGAAGGTGGCTTAGATTCTGCTAGTATATTTCTAGCAGTTTCGTCTACACTAGATCCTAAGGCGTTTAGCGGTTGTATTATTAGCGTATTACCATTAGGTGCAGGCGTTGGTTTTCTTTTTAGAGGCATTATAGAAAAATTAAACCGGCTATCCTCCCAAGGGGATTAGTAAGGATTTAAATATAAGGTAAGGATGTGGATAGGGAGCTCAATAATGGAATAATAGGGTATATTATATATACAGACAAATCCTTAAGGGAAAAGGAGGAGTCTGTGTGCAAGGTAGGAAGGGTTTTCCCTAGGCACGTGCCCTACACGTGCCTCACAGGCGAGTCACCCCTAAGTCGCCCCAGGGTCGCCTGTACCTTGCGGCTATGTAACTATCTACTTAGGTTTCACCTAATATCTAGTGTTTCACCAAGACATTCCTACTGTAACTGGGCTAGTCCTGTTATAGCAGTTATTATTACCTTCTAAATAACTAGTTTATTAATTAATTAATTAATTATCTATATATTGCCTTTTATTTAAAGCTTTAAGAACAAATTTAATACGTCTATCATTGAAATTTATATTCTGCCAGTAGGCGGTAAGCCAATTTTCCTAATTAGGAAGGTGCAAATTTAGATGTTAGCGACCTCTGTAGTGTTCGCTACATATTTCTAGAGCCACCCCACTGAACTATAGCGCCCCATTTTACGCGCGCACCTCCGTAGTACAATAGGGTACTCCCAAAGTATATTCACAAGCAAAATGCCTCAAATATGCCTGTATCGTATGATCTGCGCATGACCACTAGGGCACTGCCTCACTGCTTCAGTACGCGTTCATTGCCCAGCATTTGCCTGGCATATCGGTAAGAGAATAAGTATTGATAGTCATCGTTGTCCGCAGTATCGGCGGTTATTGACGGTGTGTTGCACCAGTTATCCTACGGTCAAAGAGGGGTTGACCAGTGATGGTTTGTAGTCCACACTACACAGCCTTCAACCACCCCGCGATCTTACGCCTCCATCTTCTTAACCTGGGGCTTGGTGTATGGATTCGAAGACTTGATGCCTTGCTGGCATAGGCATTGCAGTTTCTCTGTGACGGTCGTCCTTCAGTGACAGGAGCTGGTGCCTGTGACATACAAAACACCCCCGGTGGCCGTCCCTGAACAATCGGCTACGCACCAATTATGGCTGTGTCATGGACATCCAAATTTCGAAATAAGACAGTTCAAGGTTCATCTCATGACAATGTCTGTACTCTCTGCCGAAATCTCTCGCCGACGTCGGACGACGAACCCACCACCAGAGTAGACATTGTCGTGCCTTCGCTCTACCGCCAGAAAGGGGCAACAAATTGTCCGTACTGTGCTCTTATAAAGGAAGTGTTTAATCATTTTAGTTACGCAAGCTTTGTGCCCACAATTACACTTGAGTGTGCGGCTGGCAAGCCTATTGTGATGCAGTTTGAAGGCTACGATGACCATTTTCAACTTTGGTATTTACTATACAAAGCACATGGTTCGTTTAAGAGCTGAATCTAATTCTTTATTATCACTTATTAAGAATAGGAACCGTTGTTCCGTCCTGGCCCAGCTTAGGAGGATCACATCTTTCTTCAGATCATCTAGGATCAGACGAAAGCCTCCAGTTTATCCGGGAGTGCTTAAATGAGTGTGCAAGTTGTTCAAAAACTACACACCAAGCTTGCTACCAATCTAAGAAGCGCCTTCTACCGAAGCGGGTATTAGATGTGAGAAGTGATGTTCTCAAACTTGTTAATGGTGAAGGGCAATTTGGGGAATACTGCTCCCTGTCATATCGCTGGGGCTCTTCGGGGCACACTTTTCAAATGACCAAAGCAAACATGGACAAACTAATGAAGGGATGCCTAGACTCCTTCAGGACGCCATTGAGATTACTCGCCGGCTGGGAATAGCTTACCTTTGGATTGATGCACTTTGTATTATTCAAGGTGATCAAAAAGGTAGGTCAACCAGCTTTTCGAATCTCGGTGATCAGTACCTTTACTAACCCGCCAGGAAGATTGGGAGACCGAAGCGCCGAAAATGGGTTTATATTACAAGCAAGCCGTCATCACGATAGCCGCCGCTTCAGCGCAAGATGTTCGCCAGCCATTTCTCATACCTCGGGAGAGAATTGATGAAAACACGCAGCCAAAATTCAACTTCCGCAACAAAGATGACACCACCTCAACTATTATAGTTCGCCAAGTCCCTGACTACACCGGTATCTCCATCGTCGCAAACTCTTCCCTTTCAACCAGAGGCTGGACATGGCAAGAAAATGTCCTCTCAACACGGATCGTACACTTTACAAAAACTGAAATCATCTGGGAGTGCCGTTCGCAGCAGAGGTTTCAGAACGGTGCGACACTGAGGACTTCCGTCGGACTAGCATACCGTTTCGCATCCGCCAAGGATAACATTGAGCACTACTGGAAAGCACTCGTGGCCGACTACTCGAAACGTGATCTCACGTACGAAAGCGATAGGTTGCCAGCTATCAGCGGTGTTGCGTCGGAGCTAAGGACCTTGATCTTGAACGGGCAGTACATGGCGGGCATATGGAAACAATGGATTTTCTCTGAATTGCTCTGGATAACGAACTGGGGCGAAGAAAATCGACATCCTCCAAGGGTGAAAGGCCTAGAAGAAATGCCGAGTTGGTCATGGGCTTCGATTATCGGCCAAGTCTTCTACAGATTCCAAGCTTGCGAACAGAGTCAGAAACACACCGCTCTTAAGATCATTGACATTGACTGCCCACCTCGTGGTGCAAATCCATTTGGACAGGTAAAGGAGAAAGCCTGCATTGTACTTGAGGCACCTCTCTTCCCAGCGAGGTTGGTTACCAGAAATGGATCTATCTCCAGCAGTTATAACATATTTGTGAACACCAAGAAGCCGAATCCCGCTTATTTCTGGCCAGATACCATATTGCTAGAAGAGAACACCGTTTATCCATATCCCGATCCAAGGTTGCAAAACACCCTGCAGGCACGCAGGATGTGCAAAGACGAGGCAGTAAGCTCGATAGCAAAGCCTCTCAACGTATCCATATCATGTCTCTATCTCGACGGAGGTAGGTATTCCACAATCCCTGATCGAAAGCTCCCATCGCTCAAAAGTTTCATCACTGCTCACTACTACCTGATTCTCACGCCAATTATCGGTGAGCAACCAAGTCAAATTCCGATGTTTAGTCGACTGGGACTTCTCGAACTAAGCGATAGTCCCCCTTGGAAGGCGCAAAAGACACGTGTAATGCTGCTGTAGACAGCATGCGTGAAGGAATTTATGATAGCAGTCGCATAAATGCCCTGCTTTTGGGCTGATATGGGGAGCATAAGCATAATTATCTACATTCTCTGTAACGTTCTGAACTATGAAGAGTTAAAGCTTCCTTAACCGTATCAAGCCGTGCCGAGCTGGTATGTCGATCCACCATGCTGAGACATCGTCCACCACCGTACGCCATCGGATCCGGCTTGGTGTCTACTCCAATCGCCGTGCCGTCCGTCCACACGCGTGCTGTCACGTCATAGCTGGCACTAAGTAGCACATCCGCCAGATGCGGGCTCCATCTTACTCTCGAATAGCATATCCATGACCAGGAAGCACGGCCAACGGGCCCTGATTCGGATTCCGGATATCAAAAGTGCGGATGACAGCATCGACGTCCGCACACGCAACCACACTATCCTGGTACTTGTCAGCAGGGCAGGTGGGTCACCGTGGGTATCGTAGAAACCGCAGCGTTGGCGGCGCCATACCGAAAATCGTTGGAAGAGCCCTGCTAAACCCAAACAGGTGCCCCCCAGGACAGAGTTTATTGGGTTATGTTATTGTTCGGCCCATGCTAATTCCTATACATCAATTCTCGTCCCAACCTACTCCTCGTTGGTACTTTACGTGTAAATCTCCTTAACTCTCACTCTTACGCCTTTGGAGTCTAGTTTCGCAAACGGTATGAAGAGATCATGTTTCAACTCCACATCAGAAATATCGGTCTCGTACAATTCCAATCCAAACCGTCGGAATATCATCGCAAAGGCCAAGAACATCTCCGCGTAAGCGAGGCTAATTAAATATCAGCACAATTGTCGCTCAGAATTGTCAAAAGAAACACGTACTTTACCCCGAGACAGGATCTTGGCCCTTTCCCAAAAGATACAAAATAATGATCCAAAGGAAATCCGCTCGGTGCTTTGGGGTTACCAAGCCATCTTTCAGGAACGAAGGAGTGCGAATCAGGAAAGATGTTCTCGTCATGGTGGATACCAGTAATCGTCATAGATACTGTTGTGCGAGCCGGGATAACCCAATCCTTATACACGAGGGATTTATCAGGAACTCTTGGACTCCGTGTACAAACCCCATATGAGAGCCTGGCAGACTCATAGATGCATGCTCTAAGGTATGGGAGTTTCTCGAGCTGCACGCAATCCAACTGCTGTGAAGCGTCAGGAATTGCTTCGAAAAGCTCATCACGCAGCTTCTTATATATTCGTGGGGTGTTGATGATATGGAAGGCCCCTGTGCAGAGCGCCCAAGATACTGTTTCAGTCCCGGCTCCAATCAATGACTGCGCTTCGTCCGCGAGAAATTTGGCTGTTTTGTATTCAGGTGGAAGGTCGCTATTGAGCACTTCATCAAAGATGGTGCGATAGAAAGAAGTTTTATCGAGTTGTTCTTCCTTATTAATAATAGATTTAATCCTCTTTGCCATATCCTTTATCAAATACTGTTAGTAGCCGTTCGAAATCGAGAGCAGTTTGGGAAGGGTTGTCTAACACGGTGGACCAGCAACAGACTCCGTACTGCAGGGTTTAGTTTTTCAGCAAGCGAGTCCGGAAGAAGATTCAAAATCTACACGATCTTTAGCATCGGGACTCTTCAATGTCTAGATAGAGTTAAACTTACAGGGTGTAACAGTGGAAACTGGATTGCAACGTGGCCGAGCACTGCAACAGCCATGAATGCTGAATGGAAAGATTCGGAAAAATTGGGGGATTCGACGTGATTGTAACATACGCCAAACGCATATTCCGTCATGATATCACCAGAAAAGGCAGGAAAAGCTTCATTGACAACAAGAGGCGCCCCGGTATCTTTGTATTTTGCAATTTGTTTGCATAATAGCTCGGCCTTTTCCCGAATCACCGGCTGAAAGTTCAATATTGACCGTCTCGAAAACCTAGAATAAGTCAATACTGCGACGCAATAAGAATCAGTTGCTAATATAGGAACGTACATTGGATTAAGCGCTCCCTTACGGCGGCGATGGACGGTAGCGTTCGATGTCGAGAAGATCGCGCCCTCGTTGCCAAACCTCGATGCCCACCAGGAGGGCTTATCGGCTCGTGGGTTTTTTACATAGAGTTCGTCCCAGAAGTCGCTGTCTTGAATATGCAACTCGTCCGGTGCGATTCGAACGATAGGGCCTGAAACGGGATTAAGCCGGCAAGGTTGCGGCTATTTACCAGAAGGGTATTGGGGGGTAAATTATAAAGATACCTTGCTTATTAAGCTTGATCCTTTTTCTTAATACCTTACTTCCTATTATTAGCCTTCGTCCAATTTTGGACGTATCTTTAATATATCATTAAGATTTTCTTCTTTTCCGTTATTGATTTAATATGCCTCTTTATTCTCCTACTAACTGCTCTTTTAAGCTAATTCCTTAGCGTATTCTAGCCCTGCTGTTGTATATAGAACCCCAACCTCCGCTGACCCGTAACTGGTGCTGGTCCTACCTGAATGATTTTGCCTGCACGTCCTTAAAAGACTAAAAGTCTGATAAGAGGATTCTAGAGGCTTATAATAAGATGCACTGCGTTAGATCTAATACCTTTAGTCCTTATAATTAATGCATGCGTACTAAGAGCGGCAGTTGCGTTAAGGTGAGCTTTTCTATTCTTAATAGATTTCCATTGCTGACTATAGCTTTAATAGCCTGGGCCTGAGTGGCGACGTTCCTTTAATATCCTTGACTACTATATCGCCCGGGCTCTCTCTTATTCTAGCGTAAATGCTAAACGACTTGGTCAAATTTAAGATTATACTATAGCTATCTACACCGCCCACAATTCCTAGCAAGCCAGCCAGTAACGCCTGATAAGGGAGCAAGGCTGGTATACTAAGAATAGGGTAAAGGATGGGGGTAATAAGAAGAAGGTTGCCGTCTACTACAAGAAAAAGTTTGCGCACGCACATCAAGTTTCAAAAGAGCACAATATAATGCGGTATTAGGTAGGTTACCCTTTGGGTACCTAGCAGATAGGTAACTGATAGTCGCTATAGCAAGGTCTAAGTGGTTTTGGACCGTGCTAGCTAGCTAATGTCTCCGTTTATTCCGGGCTTAAGCGTGTCTTTATTAACTATAAGCTGACGCCGTAAGAGCTTTATTGGTATTGGTTTGGACCTAATATTGGTATTAAGCGTTTAAGGATCTCTACCCTAGCTATACCTTATCGTCCTACCCCTGTTTTTATGCCTACTTATATACCTATAAAGGGATCTCATTCCTGTTAGCCATCCTTTAGAGGGCTAATGGATACTAACCCTGCTCCTAAGGATAAGGCATAGTGGCTTTTTAGATTAGGCATTTGGGATTTATTCTTATATATAGTAGTAATTAAGTACCTTAATTAGGTGCTCGGGAAGGCCTTAGAAGGCTTTTAAGAAGGGCTTAGGAGCCCTAGGAACAATATTCCTAATATAGATTAATAAATGGGAATGCAATTCTAGCAAAATGCCCTATCAACTCTATACTATGTATGTAAAAAGGCTGAGGACCTATCCTGCCTTAGGCCGTAGCCCTAATCCTTATGGTTTCCGGAGCCTGTCCGTTCTATATCCAATTTGACCTATTTACTCTTTGGGGCCTTTTATGGCCTACCACAAGCTTTCTTTATAGGTTGCAATAACACTATAGTATTAGAGCGCTTTCTGCGATTTGTAGATTATAGACCTTGGTCCTAATATTCTTTTAGAATATCTTTGTAATAATTAAGGTGATCCTCTGGTTCCTATATAGAGTCCTTAGTGGGCTAGCCTAGCCATTTAACTTCATATTAAAGCTTGTTCTTGATAAACTTATAGTGTAGTATAACTTTAACCTTATACCGCTCGCCCACCACCTTAGGGTGTTTAATTGGGCCTAGACAGAAGTTCTTTTCTAGTGGTAGTTTATACCATAGCTCTAGTAGGTTTACGTGAAACACTAGATACACACAGGCCATAGATAGGGGTAGCTAGAGATAGTAGGCTAGCTTGCTAATTTGTTCCTTAACTTGGAAGGGACCTAGGTATCTTATATCAAGCTTCTTTAATAGTCGACGGGTCTTAATATTTGTTAAACGTAATAGAACCTTATTACCTACTCCAAAATGCTTGTCTTGGTGTTTGCGGTTATACTAGAGTCTCTACTACTCTTAGGTATCTTATAGGCTCTACTTTACATACTTCTATTACTTTTCCCATTCCTGGAGGTATCCTTGTACTCTCTAGTAGATGTCCTTTAACTTTCTAGTAGGATCCTATAATTAATCATGCGGCCTTAGCTAGTGATTGCTGGGTATACCATTAAACCTAAATAGTTGGACGCCATAGGCAATCTGGATTGGTGTATACTTATACAATACGTGTTGCTTTGAGTTATAGGTATACTCTGTATACGGAAGTAGTTCGCACTAATTATCTTGCTAGTAGTTTAAATATATTTATAGATAAGACTCTAGTTCCTAGTTCTGGCGTTCTATTTACCCGTCCGTTTATAGATAGAAAGCTGTACTATAACAGTGGTCTATCTTTAAATAAAAGTATAGATCCGACCAGTACTAGCTTATAAAGACGCTGCCCCTATTAGTAATAATGGAGTGCGGCTAGTCTACTTTAAGAAAGCATTTCTTCTTAATTAGGCTGGCAAGCGCTTGTGCGTTAATTGTCTTATTAACGGGAAGGTATTAGACGTACTTCAAAAACCTATTAATAAGTATAAGGACCAAATCATATGTTTGTCCTTAGCTATCTTTAGATGGCAGGAGATCCGTAATAAAGTCTATAGCGTAATATTGCTATAGCTTACTGGCGGGGGGAACTAATTTAAGTAGACCCTATAGCTTGTGCCTATAGATCTTGTATACTTGACACTTCTTATAATGGCTGATGTACTCCTTTACTTCCTACTTAAGCTTTAGCTAATAGTATTTGCGCTAAAGTAATTCTACTATTTTGGCTTAACCATAGTGGCCACCTAGAGGATTATTATAATTCTTTATAAGAATCTTCTACCGTAGATTTGCTTTTGGTGGCACCTAAACCTTACCATTTCTACGCAGTAGGCCTATTAGGTCTAGTTCCCAATTTTAGCACCTTATAGCTTTCTTTCCATTATATTTCTGGTCTACTTCCGTATTAAAGATGGCATAGGAAGCGTCCCTCCATTATACCTTATAGATGAGATCTGTTAACCTTTTAGATAGTTCCCGTATAAAAGCTGTTTCGTCCTGTACTGCTCCAAGTACAAGACTAGATGGTACTATAAATCTTATAACTCTTTAATACATGTACGTTAGGAAGGCCGCTATAAGGTTAAAGTCCTTTAGTTATTATAGGGCTCCAAGTTCTAATTGCTCTATGGCTTTGCTATTAGTTTAAAAGGATAGCTTAGCAATTAGGGGTGATATATTACCAGGTTCTAAGAATGTGTTAGGGACGTCCTATTTAGGTATATTTGGACCCTTAACGGCAATGGACCGGGTGCTAGCTGGAACGTTAGTAGAGACCAATAGGGTTTACACCACCTAAGACTTAGTATATAGAGCTGTGGGTACTTAAGCATCCTACACCCAGAGTTTGTTCTGTAATATAGGGAGTAAGATGTCTATTATCTATTTTCCTTCTCCTGTTTTAAAGCCTTTGGTATAGTCTGGCCGTCATAACGGTTTATTAGCAGGGTTGTTCTCCCCTAGCTTATATTTAATCTTAAAATTAAATCATATAAGCTCCTCTGCCTATCTGGCTTATTAAGGTATAAGCTCCTTCGTAGTTATAAAGTAGCGTAGATTATAATAATCTAAAAGTATATAAGTAGTATAGCTTGCGTGTTTAAGGTAATGTCGCTATTGTTTAAAGCAGTTAACTATGGCTAGTAGTTCCTTATTGTGGGTATAATACCTAACTTTAGGCCCCTGGAATTTTCTGCTGTAAAATGCTACTAGTCTTTAATAGAGCTAGGTAGCGTCCGGATCCCTATTAGGTTGTAGTAGGATACCTATAAGGGCAAAATTTGATGCATTAGTAATTATTATTAATAGCTAATCTAGGTTAAAATGCCGTAGCAATAGAGCTTCTGTAAACTTTTCTTATAGTTCTTAGAAGGCCTCCTGAACCTTTCTAGGCTATAACCATGGTTTATACCATTTAGTTAGTCCTTTCTTGGTTTTCTTCCTTCTCGCCTTTAAGCTTTTTGCTTTTTAGGCTAGGTTTTGGGAAGCTTCCGCAATATAGTTGGATAGGTGTCAGGCGATGTCCGAGTAGTTATAAATAAAGCGCCTATAGAAATTGGCAAAGCCTAGGAATATTTAAACATCCCAGTAGCTCTTTGGCTCCAGCCACTCTTGGATTGTTTATACCTGTACTAGGTCTATAACTACGCCTATAGGCGTTATAATATAACCTAGGAACTTAACCTGCTTAGTATTAAAGGTATACTTTAATGCCTTAGTATAGAGGCCCTAATTATCCAAACGTTCCAGCACTTGGCGGATATATTACTTATACTAATCCTTATCTTCTAAGTAGATCAGGATGTTATCTAAATAGATAATATATATGCGGTTAACTAGTCCCCCTAAGGCTCTATAAATATACAATTAGAATGTTATAGGCGCATTAGCTAGCCCAAAAGGCATTACTATATACTTAAAGTGGCCGTATTGGGTCTTAAAAGCGGTCTTCCACTTATCCCCTTCTTTAATATAGAGCCTATAATAGGCGTCTTATAGGTCTAGCTTCGTAAAGATCTTTGCCCTAGATAGTTAATCTAGCATTTTACTAACTAGTAGTAGTGGGTAACGGTTCTTAATTATAACTTTATTAAGACCGTAATAGTCTATATATAGCCTTATAGTTCTATTTAGTTTTAGGATAAAGAGGGTTGGTATACCTACTGGCGACTTACTAGGCTAGATCTATCCCTTTTCCTATGCACTATTAAGGTATTCCCGTAGGATCTCAAGCTCTTTGCGAGAGAGGTTATAAATAGGAAGGTTTAGGGGTTATTTACCCTCTTCTAGATTAATTGCATGATCGTATTCCAAGTTCTACGCTATAACTTTAGCTCGCCTGCCCAAGAATACCCTTAGTAAGTCCCTTAGGCCTAATAGAATATTTAACAGATTAGGGTCACGTTTATCCTCCATATTATTATTAGGTAGGTCCCGGAGCTCCCTTAAGATACCCACAGGTAGTGTTGCGCGCTGTGGTGGTTGCTTGTATATAGTTGCTACCGTATGTTAAACCGTTTCATGCGGTAGCTAATAGAGGGTAGGGAATTCTTTAACGCAGCGTTTAAGGTGCCGTAGTATATTCTCTGTATATTGCTTAAGCCAGAGTAACCCGTGGCGGTAAAAGTATCTTGTAAGATCTTTAAGATCGCCGCCTCCCTGTAGTATCTCTGCGACCTGTCCGGCAGCTCCCTATAGGGTCTCCGTTATAGAGGGGTTATTACCTATGCTAGGCTCTATACCCATCTTGCTATAAAACAGGGGTTCGATCCAATACTCCTTTAGGTATAGAGCGTATACTATTTCACTTAGAGCTATATCTTCTAGGATATCTTTTAAGCTTATTAGTAATATACGCCCTTCTAATTCTTTATTGTTCCACTATTTAAAGGCTCCTGTCTTAAAGCGTATCTTAGGATCTGCTTCCGCAAGCCAAGGGTATCTAAGAATAAGGTTATAGCCTTCAAAGTTAGCCGCTTAGAAGGGTTGCGGACCAACCACCTTAGTACGGTTATGCATATCAGCTACTAACACTATAAGCTTATAGGCACTATATAGTTTGATCTAATACTTATCTAGGAACCCTATAATAGGTTTCCGCCACCTTAGCAATAGGATAAGCTTATACTCTTTTACCAAATTATATTATATAAGATTGATTTTGGCGCCGCTATTATATAGTGCTTAGAACTAATATACCTTACCTATAGGGAGTGCCATTTCCAGCTTAATAGTAATACGGAGAGTCTCTCCTTCCGTATTTTACCCTAGTTGCAGCCAGGAGAGGTTTGTAACTAGGGCTTTTTTTTTTTATATTATTAGTGCGTTTTTCGCCCTGCTTCTTCTAATAAGATTTGCCTCCAGAGTTTTCTCTTAACTTTTTAGAGTGTTCCCGTAAAGGTGCTAGATGGGTATTAGGTTGGCCCTAGGAGTCTTTCCTATTACTTAAGGCCCCTAACTTTAACCCTTCCGAAGTTCTCTTTAAGAACGGCTTCTTTAAAGGTTGGGTCTGCCCTATATTGCTGCTAGAGTGCCTACGCTTCTAGTAACCCCCCAGTCTCCTACTAGAAGAGGTCTGGTTCCTTACTACATCCTTAGCGTTTAGAACCGCTTATTCAAAATCCGTATATGCGGTAATCCGCGGTAGGGCTCCTATGCGCTTTATTTTATTACGAATTGCTAGCTTAATTCTAGCCTAGATAAATCTAATCTTCTTCTTTTTATAGACGCTGCTGTCCCTATTTTTAAAGGGCTCTAGATCTATCTGCTGAGCATAAGTTTCTATAAAGTTTATAAACTGGCGGAAGTCTTAACGGTCTAACTATATACTATTCTAGAATTGTTCTATATTATCATATTATATAATATGCAGATCTTGGGTCCAACCCTTTAGGAAGGTCTACAGCTATAGCTATATAATAATTTGCTCTTTATTGAGTTGATTAAGCGCGATCTAGTTTAGTAATTAGTCTTTAATCTTACTGATAATCCACTATATACGTTCTTTAGTATTATCTCGGATTATTAATATCTTAAAGAAGTTATTTACTTTACAAAACCAATCGTCCAACTATTAGGCGGTAGGTTTGTGATAGAGTTCTAGACTATTAGAGGCCTTAGCTAGTTGGTCCATATCTTTTTTCTATTTATTATATAGATACCTCTCTAGGTCTTCTATATCTCCTTAGGTAGATACTAGGTAGCCCCTAGAAAGCCTTAGGCCTTAGCTAGGTTATAAAAGATTTTATTTAGCCTAGATTAAGCTCTGCTAGATTTAGACTTGCCCCTAGAGGTTTTTAATATATTTATTAGTAGCTCCTTCCTATATGGCTTTTAAGAGCCTAGTGGCAGCTTCCCAATATCCTCCTTAAAGAAAATTGGTATGGGGCTCTTAACTTTCTGAATTTAGGCCTAGGGAAGCTCCGGCTATAGAGGTAGTGTTAGCACTAGTAGCTAGTATAGGCTTCCTAATAAGGCTTAGGTCTTAAGTTAATATTTAGGTTAAGTTACTAAAAGGGGTAGGCCCGCTTAGCTTATAGGTAGTCTGTGTACCGCCACTATACTAATTGTGGGCCGATAGTCCTCTAGGAGGGTTCCGGTTGGATCCCTAATTAGACATATTGGTGTATTCCTCTAGCATTTCTAGCTTAGGGGAAGATCTTAGGGTTATCTCTGGCGCTTAATCTTCTAATTGGCCTAGGTGGGGCCGGAGGGGTTCCGGTTGCTTTTTGGCAGCGTTGCGACTATTATAGAGGGTGTCTGCGTTTTCCTTAGCAGTGACCGTAGGTGTGCGAGAGTCTTTAAGCTCTTGGTGTATCTAGGTATTGGGGCTTGTTCGGCCGTCTTGCCTAGAGGTTTGTATTGTCGCAATCTCTTATTATTGGAGGGACCTTCCTACTTTGGCGCGATGGCTTTCTATAAGGTATCCATGGAGTTTCCATTTAGGTTATTGTAAGATTTTAAGGGAGGAATAGTAGGTGTAAATAAAATGTAAATATATAATCTGGTTCTTAAAGCCAGCTGCCCTTCTAAAAAAGAGTAGAAAGGATTTGAATGTAAGGGGAACTTATAGATAGGGGGCTATAAGGACACGATTATGGAACAAGATAGATTAGTAAGAGAGATGAATCCTTAAGAAGGTAAGGCCTTGAGGATTGTGGAGACTATATACTATGGGCACGTGCCTCTGGCACGTGACCGACGGACGTCTAAGGGGTGTCCGGGGGTTGTCCTGAGGGCAACCCGAGGTAACTGCAATAATATCCCTTACAAGTACTTTATAACTATAAAATAGGTAAGTTATTATTAAGCCCGCTAGTTAGAATATCTATTTTATTTCTAATTCTTAATTATATACCGCCTAGGCGTTTAAGGTTAAAAACCTAATACCCTAACCTAATGTTTATAAGATATACCAGTATAGAAAGAAGTATATACCTACTGTAATTAAACCCTACTTTACCCCAAACTATTTAACCCTCCTATTAAAGACGTTATAATATATATCCTTAAAATAACTAATTAATTAATTAAATAGATAATAATTAATAAATACCTAAATAACGAGTTTATCTAAGAAACGCTTAAGCTAATTTAAGACGGCGTTAGATGCTCTAAAAGGATTTCTCTAAGTAAATGTAAAGCTTATAGAGACCGCTTATACTACTAAAACCGTCTAGTTATACCTAACTATAATAAACTTAAGCTTAAGCTCCTTAAACATGTATATAATCTACTAGTAGCCGGCCACTTAGGCTAAGGAAAAACCCTAGAACTCCTCTAATAAGAGTACTATTAGCCGAATATATATAATATAATAAGAAGGTATGTCTCTAGCTATTATACCTGCCGATAAGCTAAAGCTTTATATAAGATATATAACGGCTTTCTAAAGCCACTGTTATGGGACTCCTCTGTGACACCTTATATACGTCCACCTGTTTCCACCTGTTTCCACCTACGCAGTAAGAAGAGACCGACTACGAGACGGCAATCTGACGGTAATCTACGGCAATCTAACGGCAATCTGCCGCATTCTGCTATATTCTGCCAAGTCTACCAAATCCTGCCAAGTTCTGCCAGGACCGCTACTTGAATCCTATTCTGCTCCGTGTACGTGTCGACCAAGTAATTAAACTAGTGATATATACCCTTTCTTCCCGTTTTCTTACCTTCTCTCCTTACGCAACGTCTTAACTTCATTATATAGTTTATGTACATAGCTTAATAATATCTACTTCGCTATATATTATCACCACTTATACTTACTCTGTAACACTATATTGCGTTAAAACCTACACTCCGCCCTGCTCTGTTTAAAATGCAGAACGACCTTAAAGCCCCTATAATGGCCGCCAATATTATGTCCGCACTCCGAGAACAACTGGCAGATATATAAAAGTCCTTTATAGACGCCCTCGCACAAAACCAAGCTGCTATAGCTTAATAGCAAGCCGAATAAGAAGCACGGTACTAGAAAACAATTGAGGCCCTCTAAAAAGAAATCCGCACCCTTAAGACGCCTACGCTAAGCCCTTAAGACTGGTCGCCATTACTAAAAGCCAATACGCGGAACGCGAGCCCTAAACTAGCAATAGTTATCCCACCGGTAGAACCAACTACTGCGCTGTAACAATCTAAACAATTACTAGACCCCCTAATATTTACTAGTAAACGATAAGAACTCCGATTATTTCTAAGCCGGCTTAAAAATAAGCTAACTGGTAATGCTGACCGCTACCTAACTAAAGCCAACTAACTCTATTATGCCTTAAGTTAACTAGGAGGAGATATAGCTGACCTTATTAAACCTCTTTAACCAAACTTAGTACTAAGCCTAATTGTACTTCTTAAAGCCATATATGGTGACCTAAACCGCCAAGCTACTGCTTAGAGAAAGATAAACCACATAACTTAAGAAATAAAAAGCTTTCTAATATACTTCTCCAAATTCAACCGTTACGTAAAAGAAACAGGCTGGAACGACTCCGTACTAATTAACAGCCTTATTAAATCCCTAAGTCCTAAACTAAAAACCTCCCTAATAGATATAGACCTACTAGGAGCCCTTAACGCCTGCGCAAACGTTATTAATAAATAGTATAATAATATACTACGCCTAACACCAAAGTTCACTTTTTAATATAATATAACAGCTCCGCGAATGTCTACTAAGTTATTGTCCCAGCCTAAGCACCCTAACGCCATAGATATCAATATAGGGACCCTAGGATACGCTCCGCTAGGGTCCCCCAAACAAGAACGACGTATTAAGCTAGGCCTTTACTTTAAATGCGGAAGTAAAGATTACATCTTAAGATACTGCTCCGTCCCTATGCCCTAACACGACTTATGAACGGCCAACACTAACAACCGTTTACCGCATTAATCCCCTAGTTACCGTTTTTGATCTTTACCTGGTTCCAGCCCCGCATCTAGTAAGCACCACTTATAAGGACAAAGTTATAACTGACGTTCTATAGGAACCCCTTCCCGCTCGCCACCAAAAGGTACGTCTTAGAGTTAAGTCGCTCTCCGGGACAGCTATGTTACAGAATCTCGTTAAACGTATTAGATATTACAAACCCTGACTCTTGGGATTATAGTATAACCGTCAACTACCGTCTTTGGTAGAAAGGTTAATAGGCTAACGCTCAAGTCCTAATTGATATAGGGGCTAGCGGCATAGGATTTATTAACAAGACCTTTATATAAGACAATAAGTTTACCCTAATACCCCTCGACCGGCATATTGACATATTTAGATTTAATGGCAAACGAACTGTCTTAGGCTGTATTACTTACGTAGCGGCCCTAAGACTCCAATACCTAAACTATAAAGAATTAATTAAGCTCTTTATAACTACCCTAGGTCACCTAGTAATCCTTAAACAACCCTAGATAAAGCTATATAAGGTAACTATCAATTAGGATAACCTTAAGCTTCTATTTACCGCCTCCCATTGCAAGCAGAAGTGCCTTATAACTCGCTACTTAGACCCTAAACTAAAATCTGAAAAATCCACTAGGATCCACTAGTCTAAAATTTCTACCGACGTCTACTCTATACCCAAAAAGTCCACCCGATTCCACTAACCCGAGAATTCCACCGAATTCTACTAATATAAGAATTCCACCGACGTCCACTAAGAACCCGGAAATTATACTAAACCATATAAACTAACTCTGACCGCTGTACCCCAAACCAAGTAGAAGCTTAAGCTTAATATACGAAGGTACTAGAAGAACTAGTATTCTACTATAAAAAGGATACTTAAAGAACCCAAACCCAAATCTAATACCAACTCTATACCCAACACTAAACCCGAAACTATATAAGAAACTAAGAATAATCCAAGCCCGCTTAATACCTTAGATATTTACATAATTGGAGCTACCCTATTAGCACAACTTGCCAGGAAACCTAAACACACGATCTTCGCCGTTATAATAGCCGATATTAAGAAGGCCTTAGCACCAAAGAAGCACACTAACCCCGCCATAAAAGTACTAGTAGAATACTATAATTATCTAGATGTATTCTTATAAAAGGAAGCCAACAAGCTACTAGAACGCCGTCCATATAATTATAAGATTATAGTTAAAGAAGGAAAACATCCTGGATTTAGACCCTTATATAGAATATCCTAAAACGAACTCTAGGTATTATAGAAGTACTTAGACGAATATCTAGACAAAGAATTTATTAAAGCAAGTTCTTTACCTATAGCTATACCAGTAATCTTTGTTAAGAAACCTGGCGGCGGTCTACGCTTCTACGTAGACTACTAAGCTCTTAATGCTGTTACTATTAAGAACTAATACCCAATCCCGTTAATCCAAGAGATACTAAACCGATTAAGTAAGGCTCGCTACTACACAAAGCTTGATATTATCCACGCATTTAACTGTCTCCGTATTACAAAAGGAGACGAATGGCTCACTGTATTTTGTACTCAATACGGATTATTTGAATACTTAGTAATGCTATTTGGCCTTACAAACGCCCCAAGTTTATTTTAACACTTCGTAAATAACACCCTGCGTCCATACCTGGACGTCTTTTGTACTGCTTATATCAATAACATCTTGATATACAGCAATAATCTAGCTAAATACCGAAAATATATTAAACTGGTCTTGCAAGCCTTGCGTAGAGCCAGCCTATAATTAGATATAGATAAATGTAAGTTCCATAAAACAGAAGTCCTATACCTTGGACTTATTATTTCTATAGACGGCGTACGAATGGACCCTAAAAAAGTTAAAGTAATTATAAACTGGCAAGAACCTAAGGACGTTAAGGACGTAAAAGCCTTTATAGGCTTCGCCAACTTCTACTAACGGTTTATTAATAACTTCTCCGCCTTAGTTTTACCCTTTATGGCCTTAACCCAAAAGGATAAAGCCTTTATCTTTAATAAAGAATATAAGAAGGCCTTTACTTATCTAAAGGTTATATTTACCACTGCACCTATACTCTAACACTTTGACCCAGACTAAATAAGTATTATAGAAGCTAACTTATCCAATTACGTTACTAGAGGCATTCTATCTTAATATAATAAGGAAGGAGTATTACACCCTATAGTATACTTCTTAAAACGACTAAGCCCAGCCAAATGCAATTACGAAATCTATAATAAGGAATTGCTGGCTACTATTAGATACTTTAAGCAATAGCGACTAGAACTAAAAGGAACTAGATTCCCGATTAAAGTTCTTAGTAATTATAAGAACCTGCAGTACTTTATAACCATAAAACAGCTAAGCCACTGTTAAGCCCGCTGGTTAGAATATCTGTCTTAATTTTAATTCTCAATTATATACCGCCTAGGCGTTTAAGGCTAGAAGCCTAATACTCTAACCTAACGTTTGTAAGACGCACTAGCTTAAGAAGAAGCGCGTTTCTACTATAATTAAACTCTACTCCGTCCTAAGCTATTTAATCCCCTTATTAAAGACCTTATAGTATATATCCTTAAAATAATTAATTAATCGATTGAATAGATTATAATTAATAAATACCCAAATAACGAGTTTATTTAAGAGACACTTAAGCTAATTTAAGATGGCGTTAGACGCTTTAAAAAGGTCTCTCTAAGTGAATATAAAGCTTATAGAGACCGCTTGTACTACTAGAACCACCTAGTTGTACCTAACCATAATAAACTTAAGCTTAAGCTTTTTAAACACGTATATAACCTACCAGTAGCCGGCTACTTAGGCTAAGGAAAAACCCTAGAACTACTCTAATGGGAGTACTACTAGCCAAATATATATAATATAATACAAAAGTACGTCTCTAGCTGCCATACCTGCTGATAAGCCAAAGCTTTGTATAAGACGTACAACGGCTTTTTAAAGCCACTACCTGTTCCGGACCGAAGATGGAAGGATATCTTAATTAACTTCGTTGTTGACCTCCCTATAAGTAAAGGCTATACGAACATTATGGTAGTTATAAACCGACTATCTAAAATAAGACACCTAATCGCCTGTCCTAATATATTAACACCTGCCGTTGCCTGACTATTTCTGGATTACGTGTGGAAACTCCATAGACTCCCTAAAACAATTATCTCCAATAGAGGCCGCCAGTTTGTTTTTGTGTTTTGGAAAGAACTGACTACCTAACTCCGCATTAAAGCACTATTGTCTACGGCATACTACCCGGAAACGGATGGTCAAACGGAACGTGCAAATGCCATAATGGAATAATATATTTGGATATACACGTCGTATCTATAGGATGACTGGATAGACTGGCTTATATTTGCCGAGTTCACTGTAAATAACTCCATCTTAGAAACTATAAAGGTCTCCCTATTCCTAGCTAACTATGGCCAGTATCTATAAATGGGTTTTGAACCCTTTAGTAATATTCCTTACCTAGCTTATTAAGCCTTATAAGTTGTAGAAGCAAACGAGTTTATAAAGAAGATGGAAGAACTATAAGAGTTCCTTACTAATAAAATAATATAGGCCCAGTCTGTCTATAAAGCCGCAGCAAATAAGAACCGAACCCTAGCACTAGCTTACTAAATTAGTAACTTCGTCTAGCTAGACATAAGAAATCTAAACACGAAACAACCTACTAAGAAACTTAACTAGAAGAACGCCGGCCCTTATAAGGTTAAAAAAGTTGTCTCTCCTTATGCCTACCAACTGAAGCTCCCTAATATGGTTAAAATCCACCCTGTATTCTATACGTCAGTCCTCCACCCTGCCGCCCCTATATTAGACGCCCTGCCTGGACAGATCTAAGACCCTCCCCCACTAGTTAAAGTGGATGGTGAGGATGAATACCTTGTTAAAAGAGTTGACAACATTAAGTACAATAAACGGAAACGTAAATATATGTACCTTACAAAATGGAGAGGCTTTACTAAGCCCTTATAGGAACCCGTTAACTCTGTAGGACTTATATAAGCCGTAGAAGACTTTTACAAACTCTACCTAGAACTACCTCAGCCCCATCTCGCAGAAGCTCGAGTTTAAAGGGGGGGTACTATTATGGGACTCCTCCGTGACACCTTATACACGTCCACCTGTTTCCACCTGTTTCCACCTACACAGCAAGAAGAGACCGACCATAAGATGGTAATCTAACGGTAATCTACGGCAATCTGACGGCAATCTGCCGCATTCTGCTATATTCTGCCAAGTCTACCAAATCCTGCCAAGTTCTGCTAGGACCGCTACTCGAATCCTATTCTGCTCTATGCACGTGTCAACCAAGCAACCAAACTAGCGATATATACCCTTTCTTCCCGTTTCCTTACCTTCTCTCCTTACGCAACGTCTTGACTTTATTACACAGTTCATGTATATAGCTTAATAATATCTACTTCGCTATATATTATCACCACTTATACTCACTCCGTGACAGCCACTACCTATTCCAGACCGAAAATAGAAGGATATCTTAATTAACTTCGTTATTAAGCTCCCCGCAAGTAAAGGGTGTATAAATATTATAGTAGTTGTAGACTAACTATCTAAGATAAAATACTTAATCGCCTGCCCTAATATATTAGCACCTACTGTTGCCAAATTATTCCTAGATTATATATAGAAACTCTACAGACTTCCTAAAACAATTATCTCTAATAGAAGTAGATAGTTTATCTCTATATTCTAGAAAGAACTAACTACCTAACTCCACATTAAAGCACTATTGTCTATAGCATACTACTTAGAAACGGACGGTTAAACAAAATATGTAAATGCTATAATGGAATAGTATATTTGGATATATACATTATATTTATAGGACAACTGGATAGACTAGCTTATATTTGCCAAGTTTACCGTAAATAACTCTATCTTAGAAACTATAAAGGTCTCCCCGTTCCTAGCCAACTACAGCTAGCACCTGTAAATAGGTTTTAAACCCTTTAGTAATATCCCTCGCCCTACTTATTATGCCTTATAAGTTACAAAAGTAAATAAATTTATAAAGAAGATAGAAGAACTATAAGAGTTCCTTACTAATAAAATAATATGGGCCCAATCTGTTTATAAAGCTGTAGCAAATAAGAACCGAACCCCAGTACTAGCCTATTAAATTAGTAACTTTGTTTAGCTAGATATAAGAAATCTAAACATAAAACGACCTACTAAGAAACTTAATTAGAAGAATGCCGGCCCTTATAAGGTTAAGAGAGTTATCTCTCCTTATGCCTACTAACTAAAGCTCCCTAATACGGTTAAAATCTACCCTATATTCTATCCCTTAACCCGTTAGGACCGCATTAGGGGAGATCTGTGCACGAACATCAAAATCAAAATAGCGCGTGGGGCCTTGATACCATTGATCTAATTGGCTAGCCCTTATCGATAACCGTACGACCAATTTTAACGGGTTAAGGGATACGTCAGTCTTCCATCCTACTACCTCTATATTAGACGCCCCGCCTAGACAGATCTAAGACCCTCCCCTACTAGTTAAAGTAGATAGTAAGGATAAGTACCTTATTAAAAGAATTAACAATATTAAGTATAACAAATAAAAACGCCAATATATATACTTTATAAAATAGAGAGGCTTTTATAAGCCTATATAGGAACCCGTTAACTCTATAGGACTTATATAAGCTGCAGAAAACTTTTATAAACTTTACCTAGAACTACTACAGCCCTATCTTACAGAAGCTTAAGTTTAAAGGGGGGGTACTGTTATAGGACACCTCTATAACACCTTATATATATCTACTTGTTTCTACCAACGTAGTAAAAAGAGATTAACTATAAGACAACAACCCAATAGCAATTTGCCGGCAATCTACGGCAATTTAACAGCAATCCGCCGTATTCTGCCATATTCTACTAAAGTCTATTAAATTCTACTAAGTTCTGCTAGGACTACTCCTTAAATCCTATTTTACTCCGTGTATATATTGACCAAGCAACTAAACTAATGATATATACCCTTTCTCCCCGTTTCCTTACCTTCTCTCCTTATATAATGTCTTGACTTTATTACGCAGTTTATATACATAGCTTAATAATATCTACTTCGCTATATATTATTACCACTTATACTTACTCTGTCACGGAGTGAGCATAAGCGATGATAATATATAGCGAAGTAGATATTATTAAGCTATATATATAAACTGTGTAATAAAGTCAAGACGTTGCATAAGGAAAGAAGGTAAGGAAATGGGAGGAAAGGGGTATATATTGTTAACTTGGTTGCTTAGTTAACACGTACATAGGGTAGAATAGGCTTCGGGTTATAGTCCTAGTGGATCTTAGTGGAATATAGTGGAATATAGTAGAGAACGGCAAATTGCCGTAGATTACCGTTATGTAATAGCAAATTGCTTTAGATTGCCGTTATGTGTCTTAATTAACTGAGTCGTTAATATGGAGGTTGAGATGGTGGAAACAGGTAAACGTGTGTAAGGTATTACGGAGGTGTCCTATAATAGTACCCCCCCTTTAAACTCAAGCTTCTGCGAGATGGGGCTGTGGTAGTTCTAAGTAGAGTTCGTAAAAGTCTTCTGCGGCTTATATAAGTCCTACGGAGTCGATAGGTTCCCATAAGGGTTTAGTAAAGCCTCTCCACTTTATAAGGTATATATACTGGCGTTTCCGTTTGTTATACTTAATATCGTTAATTCTTTTAACAAAGTACTTATCCTTACTATCCACCTTAACTAGTGGGGGAGGGTCCTAGATCTGTCCAGGCAGGGCATCTAATACAGGGGCAGTAGGGCGGAGGACTGACGTATAGAATATAGGGTGGATTTTAACCGTATTAGGGAGCTTCAGTTAGTAGGCATAAGGAGAGACAACTTTTTTAACCTTATAAGGGCCGGCGTTCTTCCAATTAAGTTTCTTAGTAGGTTATTTTATGTTTAGATTTCTTGTGTCTAGCTAAATAAAGTTACTAATTTAGTAAGCTGGTGCTAGGGTTTAGTTCTTATTTGCTACGGCTTTATAGATAAACTAGGCCTATATTATTTTATTAGTAAGGAACTCCTGTAGTTCTTTTATCTTCTTTATAAATTTATTTGCTTCTGTAACTTGTAAGGCCTAATAAGCTAGATAAGGAATATTACTAAAGGGTTTAAAACCTATTTGTAGGTGCTAGCCGTAATTAGCTAGGAATAGGGAGACCTTTATAGTTTCTAAGATAGAGTTATTTGCGGTAAACTTAGCAAATATAAGCTAGTCCATCTAGTTGTCCTATAGATATAACGTGTATATCCAAATATACTATTCCATTATAGCATTTGTACGTTCCGTTTGACCATCCGTTTTTAGGTAATATGCCGTAGACAATAGTGCTTTAATGCGGAGTTAGGTAGTTAGTTCTTTCTAAAATACTAAAATAAACTAGCGGCCTCTATCAGAAATAATCGTTTTGGGAAGTCTATAGAGTTTCCATATATAATCCAGGAATAGTTGGGCAACGGTAGGTACTAATATATTAGGGTAGGCGATTAAGTGTCTTATCTTAGATAGTTAGTCTATAACTACTATAATATTCGTGTAGCCTTTACTTTTAGGGAGATTAATAATAAAGTTAATTAAGATGTCCTTCTATCTTCGGTCCGGAACAGGTAGTGGCTTTAGAAAGCTGTTATACGTCTTATACAAAGCTTTGGCTTGTCAGTAGGTATAGCAGCTAGAGACGTACCTTTGTGTTATATTATATATGTTTAGCTAGTAGTACTCCTATTAGAGTAGTTCTAGGGTTTTTTCTTAGCCTGGGTGGCCGGCTACTAGTAGGTTATATACGTGTTTAAGGAGCTTAAGCTTAAGCTTATTATAATTAGGGACAACTAGGCGGTTCTAGTAGTATAAGCGGTCTCCGCGAACTTTATATTTATTTAGAGAGATCTTTTTGGAGCGTCTAACGCTATCTTAAATTAGCTTAAGTGTCTCTTAGATAAACTCGTTGTTTAGGTATTTATTAATTATAATCTGTTTAATTAATTAATTGGTTATTTTAAGGACGTATACCGTAAGGTCTTTAGCTAGGGAATTAAATAATTCGGGACAAAGCAGGGTTTAATTATAGTAGGCGCGCGCTTCTTCCTATACTGTTATATCTTGTAAACGTTAAGTTAGGGTATTAGGTTTTTAACCTTAAACACCTAGGCGGTATATAATTAAGAATTGGAAATAAGACAGATATTCTAACTAGTAGGCTTAACAATAACTTAGCTATTTTATAGTTGTAAAGTACTGTAGATTCTTATAGTTATTAAGGACCTTAATTGGAAATCTAGTGCCTTCTAGTTTGGGTTGCCATTATTTAAAATATCTAATAATGGCCAATAATTCTTTATTGTAGATCTTATAGTTACATTTAGCTGGACTTAGTCATTTTAAGAAGTATACTATAGGGTGCAGTACCCCTTCTTTATTATACTGAGACAGAATGCCTCTAGTGACGTAGTTAGATGAGTTAGCTTCTATAACACTCTTTTAGTTTAGGTTAAAGTGTTAAAGTATAGGTGCGGTAGTGAATATGACTTTTAGATAGGTAAAGGCCTTCTTATATTCCTTATTAAAGATAAAGGCTTTGTCCTTTTGGGTTAGAGCTATAAGAGGTAAAACTAGGGCGGAGAAGTTATTAATAAACTATTAATAGAAATTAACAAATCCTATAAAGGCTCTTACGTCCTTAACATTCTTAGGTTCTTGCCAGTTTACAATTACTTTAATCTTCTTTGGGTCCATTTATATGCCGTCTATAGAGATAATAAGTCTGAGGTATAGAACTTCCGTTTTATAGAACTTGTATTTATCTATATTTAATTGTAGTCTAGCTTTATGTAGGGCTTTTAAGACAAGGTTAACGTGTTTCTTATATTTAGCTAGGTTATTGCTATATACTAGAATGTCGTTAATATAAGCAGTATAGAAAACGTCCAGGTAAGGTTATAAGGTATTATTTATAAAGTGTTAGAATGAACTTGGGGCATTTACGAGGCCGAATGGTGTTACTAAGTATTTAAATAGTCCGTATCTAGTACGGAATACGGTAAGCTATTTATCTCCTTTTATAATACGGAGGCGGTTAAATGCGTGGATAAGGTTAAGTTTTATATAGTAGCGAGCCTTACTTAATCGGTTTAGTGTCTTTTAAATTAATAGGAGTGGGTACTAATTCTTAATGGTAATAGCGTTAAGAGCTTAGTAGTCTATATAAAAGCGTAGACCGCCGCTAGGTTTCTTAATAAAGATTATAGGTATAGCTATAGGCAAAGAGCTTGCTCTAATAAATCCTTTACTTAGGTGTTTGTCTAAGTACTTCCGTAATACTTAGAGTTCGTTTTGGGATATTCTATATAAGGGTCCAAATCCTGGCTGTTTTCCTTCTTTAAGTACAATCTTATGGTTATATAGTTGGTGTTCTACTAGCTTATTAGCTTCCTTTTGTGAAAATACTTCTAGGTTGTTATAGTGGCATACTAGTACTTTTATAGTAGGGTTGGTGTATTTCTTTAGTACTAAGGCCTTTTTAATATTGGCTATTGTAATAGTAAAGATCGTATATTTAGGTTTCTTGGCGAGTTATACTAACGGGGTAGCTTTAATTATATAGATGTCTAAGGTATTAAGCAAGCTTAGATTGTCCTTAGTTTCTTATATAGTTTCTTATTCGGGTTTAAGCTTAGTGTTAGGTATAGAGTTGGTATTAGATTTAGATTTAGGTTCTTTAAATATCCTTTTTATAGTAGAATACCAGTTCTTCTAGTACTTTTATATATTAAGCTTAAGCTTCTGCTTAGTTTGGGGTGTAGCAGTTAGAGTTAGTTTATATAGTCTAGTATAATTTCTGGGTTCTTAGTGGATGTTGGTAGAAATCTCATGTTGGTGGAATTTGGTGGAATTCTTAGGTAGGTGGAATTAGGTGGACTTTTTAGGTATAGGGTAGACGTTAGTAGAAATTTTAGACTAGTGGATCTTAGTGGATTTTCTAGATTTTAATTTGGGGTCTAAGTAGTAAGTCGTAAGACACTTCTGCTTACAATAGGAGGCGGTAAATAGAAGCTTAAGGTTGTCCTAATTAATGGTTACCTTATATAGCTTTATCTAGGGTTGTTTAAGGATTACTAAGTAACCTAGAGTGGTAATAAAAAGCTTAATCAGTTCTTTGTGGTTTAGGTATTAGAGTCTTAGGAATATTATATAGGTAATACAGCTTAAGATAGTGCGTTTACTATTAAATCCAAATACGTTAATATGCCGGTTAAAGGGGGTTAGAGTAAAACTATTATCTTATATAAAGATCTTGTTAATAAATCCTGTGCTACTAGCTCCTATATTAATTAGGACTTAAGTATTAACCTATTAATTATTCTGCCAAAGATAATAGTTAACGGTTATGCTGTGATCCTAAGAGTTAGAGTTTATAACATCTAAAGCATTTAACGAGATCCTAAGGCAGCGCCGTCTTAGAGAGTGACTTAGCTCCAGGACCTTCCTTTTAGAGGCGATTAGGGTGGAGCCCCTACAGCGTGTTGGTTGTAGCTTTGTCCTTATAAGTGGTGCTTACTAGATGCGGGGCTGGAACCAGGTGAAGATTAGGGACGGTAACTGGAGGATTAATGCGGTAAACGGCTGCTGGTATTAGCCGTTTGTAATTTGCGTTAGGGCATAGGGACGGAGTAGTAGTTAGAGAGGTAGGAGCTACTTCTATACTTAAAACAGAGGCCTAGCTTAGTGCGTTATTTTTATTTAGAGGACCCTAGTAGGGCGTATTCTAGGGTTCCAGTGTTAATATCCATAGCGTTAGGGTGCTTAGGCTAAGACAATAACTTAGTAGATATTTGTGGGTTTGTTATATTATATTAAGGAGTAGACTTCGGTGTCAGGCGTAGTATATTATTGTATTATTTATTAATAACGTTTACGCAGGCGTTAAGAGCTCCTGGTAGGTCTATACCTATTAAGGAGGTTTTTAGTTTGGGGCTTAGGGATTTAATAAGGCTGTTAATTAGTATGGAGTCGTTCCAGCCTGTTTCTTTTACGTAACGGTTAAATTTGGAGAAGTATACTAGGAAGCTTTTTATTTCTTAAGTTATATGGTTTATCTTTCTCTAAGTAGTAGCTTGGTGGTTTAGGTTACCATATATAGCTTTAAGAAGTACAATTAGGCTTAATACTAAGTTTGGTTAAAGAGGTTTAATAAGGTTAGCTATATCTCCTCCTAATTAACTTAGGGCGTAGCAGAGTTAGTTGGCTTTAGTTAGGTAGCGGTTAGCGTTACTAGTTAGCTTATTTTTAAGCCAGCTTAGGAATAATTGGAGTTCTTATCATTTACTAGTAAATATTAGGGGGTTTAGTAGTTGTTTAGATCGTTACAGTGCAGTAGTTAGTTTGGGGTAAGTAACTACTGCAGGTTTAGGGCTCTTATTCCGCGTATTTATCTCCAGAGATGGTGTTCGGTTTTGGGGCCCTAATATAGGCATCTTAAGGGTGCGGATTTCTTCTTAGAGGTCTTTAATTAATTGCTAGTGTTATACTTCTTGTTCGGCTTGTTATTAAGTTAAAGTGGCTTAGTTCTATGCAAGGGCGTCTATAAAGGACTTTTGTATTTCTGCTAATTATTTTTAGAGTGCGGACATAATGCTAACGGCTGTTATAGGGGCTTTGGGGTCGTTCTATATTTTAGAGGGTAGTATATAGGGTTAACGTAACATAGTATTACGGAGTGAGTATAAGCGATAATAATATATAGCGAAGTAGATATTATTAAGCTATATATATAAACTGTGTGATAAAGTTAAGACATTGCGTAAGAAAAGAAGGTAAGGAAACGGGAGGAAAGGGGTATATATTGTTAACTTAGTTGCTTGGTTAACACGTGCATAGGGCGGAATAGGCTTTAGGTTATAGTCCTAGCGGATCTTGGCGGAATGTGGCGGAATATAGTAGAGAACGGCAGATTGCCGTAGATTGCCGTCACGTGATGGCAAATTGCCTTAGATTGCCGTTATGTGTCTTGATTGACTGAGTCGTTAACATGGAGGTTGAGACGGTGGAAACAGGTGGACGTGTGTAAGGTGTCACGGAGGTGTCCCGTGATATACTCCGTAACAGCTCTAAAGCTTAATTCTAGATCTTAATAATAGATTTTAATTTATTAAATTCCTTCTTTATTTAGGGCTTCTAAATATAGTAAGGGCCCTTAAAGTCGTATATAAAGCAACCCTAAAATATAAACTCGAAGTACCCCTTCTACCGCTTTTATACGTGGCTGTATGCGTAGGGCTTATAGGGTCGTCACTATACTTAATAGCCCCCTTAGCGGTGACCTAAAACAATACTTATCTTATTTAACTAAATTACAGCTTTCTAATTACCTAAAGTCTAGTAGTGGTGGGCTAATGTAAATCTATATTTTTTATTCTCTATAGCTAAGTTAATCTAGGCTTTTTTATTAGCTTTATCTTATAGAAGCTATGCTTTTTAAGTATAATTTAAATAGACGCTGTAGAGATTCCTATTTCACGAGCGATTTTTTAGCTACTTTTTTTACGCCTATAACGATTGTATATAACGGCGTTAATAACTCTCTGCTTAATATTATGGATAATCTTTTTAGTACGCCCTCTGCGGGGCTTATCCTTAAGGTAGTTATTAAGGAGGACCTAATTTATATGCTAACCATTCTCTGCTGCCCTTTTTACTAGGTTACTAATATGCCTTCCGCTAATTCTAGTAATTTAAGTAATTAGTTTTAGGGGTGTACCTAAAGCCTTTATTATTATGGCCTGCGCCCTTATTACAAGGCCGTAGTAAGGTATTTTGGGCAGGAAAAATAATAGAAAAAACAGTAGAAGGTATATAGAGGGTATTATAAGCGATTAAGTGAGTAGATTCTATCAAAAAGTTGGTATAGAGTTACTTTTACAAAGCTCAAAGTCAAAATTCGGTATATTTTGGTGGGGTCTTGGCACCAAACCCACACTTTTCCCAAATAGGAAGGAGAAATCTCTTTTTGCTCCGTCCTCCGTATATAAGTCCGAGCCCCTCGGCTTTAACCTTAAAGCCGCCTATATTACGTCGCATCGGAGGCCATGAAGTCCCGTCTCCATTTCCTTAACGGCAGGGGAGCCCGCTGCTCTGGTAGTATCACGCTTTATAAAAATAGGATGAGACGCTTATGCCACTGTATCTTTGAATCAGTTTTGTAATGTGGAATGAAGCTGCCTGGAAGAGCATCTCTCCTCGACTATTATTAAAAAAGATTTCAAGTCCGCTTTAAATCGAATCGCAAAGCCGCAATTCACGGAGAATCAAGAACAACCATTATGGCACCCTCTAGTCCCATTAATAAAATTGCCATTATTGGAGTAAGTCAAACGCTTTCATCCTCTCCGCCCTACCTAATGATCTTGATAGATCAACGGTCGTATCGGCGGCGCCTTCTCCAAAGAGCTTCTCAAGTCCGGTAAACATACTATTACCGCTCTCATTCGTAAGGAGAGCAAAGGCACCGTCCCTGGAGGCGCTAAGGCCGTCCAAGTCGACTATGATAACGAGGAGACTGTCGTGGAGGCCCTCAAGGGCCAGCAGTTTCTGATTATTACACTGGGCGTCCGCGCGCCGCAGGACCTCCACAGCAAGATCGTCAAGGCCGCGGTCAAGGCCAGCGTGCCCTACATCATGCCCAACAGCTACGGCTACGACATTCACAACGAGAATCTGATGAACGACCTATACTTTGGCCATATGAAACAGGGCGTCGAGGAGATCAAGGACCTCGGCGCTTCATACGTCACCATCTGCTGCGGCTATTGGTACGAGTGGAGCCTCGCACTCGGCAACCAGTGGTTCGGGATCGATATCAAGAACAGAAAGGTAACCTTCTTCGACGACGGAAAGACAAAGATCAACATTAGCACGTGGGACCAGTGCGGGCGCGCCGTGGCCGCGCTGCTAGACCTGCCCGAGAGCGGCGCCAAGCCCGCGCTGTCGGACTGGAAGAACGAGGTGCTCTACTTTGACAGCTGGAAGCTCAGCCAGCGGGACATGCTCGACAGCCTCAATCGCGTCTTGGGCACGACGGACAAAGACTGGAAAATCACCTACGAGCCCACGGAGAAGCGGTACAAGGACGGCATTGAGGAGCAGAAGAATGGTGTCTTTACAGGCTTCGCCAAGATGATTTACTCTCGAATCTTCTTCCCGACCGGCGATGGTGATTATGAATCCACGAGGGGTTTGTCAAATGAATTGCTAGGCCTGCCAAAGGAGGATCTGGACGAGTACACGAAGAAGACTATAGAGATGGTCGAGAGTGGCTGGAGTCCCTTTGGCTGATACCGTGGAATGCCCACTAAAGCAAGAAGATAGTGGACGGGAAAAGACAGTGGGCACATGTAACTCGCTGCCTCTGTTTTTGCAAATTGCATGGCAAGGATATGGAATTCCGCTTTAGGTGAAATATCCCTCACAATCATTTTATATAGATGGAAAATAATCGACTTATCCGAATTGAAAAGATAATTTGAGGTTAAGCTCTCCTGTTGTCCACAATTATCTCGTGTTAAATTATTGACTCTGGACGTTTAGCATCTTTAAAGAGTAATTTGTACGATTACTTAGAAAAGTAACCGGATTCGCTGACTTTCGGAGCTTGAGGACTATCCAGCGTGGTTAGTTGCCCGGCGTCTAGATCGTTAAGGATTAGACGGACGGATTGGCCTCTTAATTAGAGCCGTCGGATTGGCCAGATTAATAAGGCCCGATTGCAAACGCCCGCAATTGGGCGATTTAAATGGAACTCGCGATCCTTGGCATGGTGGTGAGGCTTAAGTTAAGGCTTAGCGTTAGAATATTAATTGCTTATAGATCTAGAGCCCAAATCTTAATTGTAATCCTTAGTATGGTGTTATAATAGATCTTAATTTTAAAACTAATGATAGCAGAAAATAAGAAGCTAAATATTACTATATTACCAAGTAGAATAAGTAATGAAATATAGCAAATCTGACACCTAATTAAGCACTAGGAACACCTATTTTTAACTACTTTCTTAGGTACTCTTCCTCTTCCAACAATGTAGCTGAAAAGTAATTATAATTAGGTGTTACTATCCTACCAGTGTTGCTAAAGATCCGTTCGCATTTAGAGCTTATTCTAGGGTAAGAATAAAGCTCTAGAGCTAGTATATAAAGGTTAGGATACTTCTTGCGATGATTAAGCTACTACTTAATAGGGTTGCGAACTTCTATATTAGGCTTTAAGGCGTAATATCTCTCTAACTGTTGGTATGCTTTAACAACGTGCAGAATACATATATCACAATGATATATACTATGCGGTGTTATAGATAGATGTTGTCTTCCAATACAAAGAAGGGTGAGGAACTTAAGGTTCCTTACCACGCTAGTGCCGCGGTGACACGTGACGGCAACTTGCCTCACGTAACAGCAACTTGCCACATGTAGCGGCAATTTGCCTCCTATTGCAATGCAATATATTCTAGCTACACTAGGAGTACCTTAGAAAATGCGGATAACTAGTATCCTACAACTATGCAGTTCGAAAATCCATATATACGCTTCTCTTTTTTTTCTTCCTTCCTTCCTTCCTTATGCCTTTATATCAGTGCTATTGTCAGTAGCACGTTCTACCCATTCTACTGTCTTCAACTCGATTCGGTTTGTGTTAATAAGTCACTTAAGAGCTGATAACGGTTTGCTTTTAGTTATAGCGTCTATAGGGTTACTGTCTCCATTAATCCACTTAACTTTAGCTATTTCGCGTCTTTTATATAACTAACGTAGGCATATAATATTAATTATAAGTCTCTTCTCCTGTGTAGTTCCTAGTTTAACAAGGCATTTATAGATTAACTTTAAATCGGTGCAAAGGATAAGCGGTAGGCTAATATTAAGTTGCAATTCAACTGTGGCCTTAATTACAGCGCTAATATTGAAACTATGGGCCATAGCATATAATTCGGAGGCTAGTACACTTCTAGTAATTCTCTTACACTTAACTAAGAACTAGTGGATAATATTCGCCTTATTTAATAAGTCTGCTAGTACCAGGATATATCCAATCTGTAATAAGAGATCCTTGTTGTTTATAAATAAGAAATCAGTGAATACAAGTAGTTATAATGTCTCTATATTGAGTTTAACAAAGTTTAAACCTCTTATTGGGTTCTTAATTTGCCACTAAATCCTCTTGTTAAGCAGTTTTGTATCTTTCTCGTTAGGGTTAATTACCTAGGCAGCGTAGGATAAATTAAAAGAAGCTTTAGGCTGGTATATAGACGCAATATAAGCTCCTCTTACTCATTAGGCGATGTATTAGTCCTTAAGTGTGAGTGCTGTGTAAACAGTGCCTCTAGAACTAGTTATTATAATAGCTTCCTTAATATTAACAAGGGTTAAGTTCTGGCATTAGCGCTTCTATGTAAGCGTAATTATATAATCCTGTTATCGGATAATACCTCCGTTAAACTTAATTAGGTATTCCGGCGTAAGTTATTTGCGTTCCTTAGTTAGGAACTTAGCTTTCTTAATCTTCTCCTATTCTAAAGCTGCAAAGACTAAGTTAGCTAGTAGGAGGGTGTTATTAGTCTATAAACTAACTATTCCAAAATTTATAGGGTTGTTGAGGTGGAGTAAGCAGGGGTTATAAGTAGATTGGCTTATATTTAGTTCTTTAATATAGTGGTTATAGTAAGTCTTAAACCAATAATTGCCTGCCTTAGGAATGCCGTATAAAGGTCTAACAACCTTTAAAATTGTGCCTTATAAGACTCTAAGTGCCGTACTAAGTTCGAGAGGTGCCCTAATATAGAAGTCTTAATTTAGTCTTGTAGCTAATTATATATAGGCCTGTAAAATATCTCGTAAGTAGAGATATATGCTATTGTTCTAAGTTATGGCCGTAATATAGAGAATAAGGCGTTGGCTGACTTGTTAGATTATAGGTAATTAGGTTAATACAAGGTCTTTTTCTAGGTTATTATATACCTATACAACTAGTCTTAACTTCTTAAAGGCTTTATTAGAACCGGGGTTCTTAATCTCGTTAATAAATCTAGAGTTAAATACTCTGTTGCTTTATAGTATATCTTTAGGGTAAACTAGTTCGAAAACTCCTTTCTTAAGTAATCCCTTAATTTCCTTTTAGTGTGATACTATAAACTAATTAGACTTTATAAGTTGATCATTGTCCTTATCTTATAGATATATTAAAATGTTCGCGGTATTAGCTTTAACAGGGTACTTGCGTGGTCTACCTCTTCTATGCTTAACAGGTTGAGGTCCAGGCTCAGTTTAAGGTAGGGGTTTAGGTTTAGTTTAAGGTGGTTCGCTTTTATTGTCTTCTAGTTACATATCCTCTGTAATCTTAGGGTCTACTAGATATGGTTTCATAACCATGCTGCGGAAGTTAGTGGGTCCGTAGGGAAGTTATATAGTATAGGTCTTATTTTCAATACTAAGTAGGTTGTGCGGACCAGACCAGTAGCTAGGTTGGCCTATAGGTCCTTCTCTCTATACCAATACGGGTGAGTTAAGTGGTAGGTTATAAATTGTAGTTATTTTAGGTCTGTTGCGCATATTAAGGGCATCTGCCACTTGGCGCTTAGCTCTAAGCTTCTTAACTTCTTCTATAGCCTTTTTAAGAGCTGCTGCTCGTTGTATAACTATAAGGTTAGGTGCGTCGGATTCCACTATGTATGGGTAAGCTCCGAATACTAGTAAGGTAGGTATAAGACCATTAGGGCCTATAGAATCGTTAATTACTTTAAAGGCTATTTGCAGGGCTATGTTTTTACTAATATCTGGCAGTTCTGCAGTAATAATATAGTATATGCAATGGAGGGGGCCATAGTAGCGTTCTACTATTCTAACTGAATTATAGGCTTTAACAGGTACACTTCTTATAACTATTCCAAATATTGTGGCGTATTGTTTAAATTCCTTGCTTATAAAATTCTTGCCTATATTATGTGTGATAATATTAGGAGGTCCTAGGTATATGTTAATCTAGCACATTTATAATATATCCCATATATGCTTGGCGCTAATGTTTTACAGCTATCTACCAGCTTAAAATCGTATTCCTTTATTAACGATATACAAAAGGGGTGCGCCATTAATATATATAATATCAACCACGATTAAATAGTTGAAATTAATATTATTATATAAGGTAAATCTAAATCTACTAGGCAACTTTCCATATTTTTAATAATAGTGGTAGTAGCGTGTAAGATAATCTAAGGTCTTGCTATTAACATCATGCCCTAAGCGTTTAAGTATTCGTACAAGACGCTCAGCTAAAGGGTGGCCAAAACGGCGATACAGTTGCTTCAATTCTACGTCGGTAAGGTAGTAGGGGTTTTGTTTAAATAACTCAGTTAAATAAGTACACAGGAATGTATTCTAAAGTAGGAAAGGGTGGCCAAAGCAATATATAACGGGTACTTCGCTCCAAGGGGTAATTAGCATATTTTTTAGGTTGTTGTAGTACACTTATAGGTAATCCATGTCTGCCAAGCAAAGTAAAAATGGGGTGTCGACCTTAATAATATAAAACTCGATTATGCTAATTAGGGTAATTACTTTAGCTAATCTAATTAATAAGGTTAATCTAATACCGAACTATACATTAACCATGCCTTATGTGGTGGTATTAAGCTGTACATCAGTATTAAGTCTCTGGAATGCCAAGAATTGGCCATATCCTACTATGGATCATTTAGATGCTCCTATGTCAATTATTATACCTATAAACTTGTCTACAGTATAACGGGACGTGGATGTGGTTATATTATAGGTAAAGGGGTCCTAGTCGGTTATAAAAGGTACTATATTGTCTATAGTTATAACCAAATAGCCAAAGGCTTTATCAGCTAGGGTAGCAGCCATAGAAATCGCTTTCTGCTGTTCCACTTGGCCAAGGGAGGTATAGTAGTAATCAATATTCAGTTGTAAGTTCTTATCAGTTGCCTTATAACTTACATTAATAGTTAGTGCTTAAAAAGCTTCCTTAAGCTCTTCTTTTAAGTCGGTATCGTTATCCTCGTAATCCATAATATATTAGTTAAGTTGTTTCTTGAATTGGTTATTAAATTTACTAAACCTATCTCTATTGGCAGTTTTAAACTTGGCTTTGGACTCTTCTTGCTCCTCCTTAGTATGTCTCTATAAGCGATATCCTTCCCTGTTACATATAAAGCAACGTGGTTTCTTTCGGTTGCGGTTATATAGAGGGTTATTGCGGTTGCTGCGGTCGTAGTTATTATCTCTTTTATAGAACCGTCGGTCTGTGAAGAAGGCTTATATCTTCTCTATATGCTCTTTTTTGTATGCTGTAATGGACAATTAAAGTTTATTAATAAGGGCTCTAAGGTTGTCCGGTGGGTTAGAGACTGCATATCTGCATACTAGTATTTCCTAGCAAGAAGTGACGATTTTATTATAAAGGAAGTCTATAGTTTATAAGGTAGGTCTGAGGCTATACTATAGTTAACAAAGTCTATGGATTAATAATTAGAGACATTTGCTTATTAACTTATCTGTGTTTCCTGCTATTACTATTATAAGTATAATGGTGTTCTACTTGTCTAGGTTCTTGCGTTAAAATCCTAGTCCTTTAAAGAAATTCTAAAGGTGCTCGCAAGCTTTAGCAAATAGTAGGCAGGACAGTTAGTTTATATAGAAGTGGTCCAAAGCTAGTCCTTTTAGCATAGTAGGGAATGCCTTAAGGTAGGCTTCTTAGGGTACGTCCACTTAATTGCAGATGTTATAGAATATTGTTAATTTATAGTTAAGGCTTTTATTCATGCCACCGTATTTCTACTCCTCTGTGTATATCTTAGCTGCGTTCGCAATTTCCTTGCTATAGCCGGTTATAGTAATAGGGCGGTTCTCCTCATCTATAGATTATACGTGGAGTTGCTATGTTATTATTGCGGGTTAAGGCGTAGCAGATAGTGTAAAAGTAGACGTAGTCGTAGATTAAGGTATAATAGATAGTATAAAGGTAGAGGTAGTCAGTATACCAGTTAGTTAGGTTGCGGTAGCTTTAGCTTATTATTAATCCTCTAAGGTACCCTCTATTATGTATACCTTAATCGATCTTAATAACGTCGGTCCGTACTTATTATTAGCTAATTTAATTATCTCTCTACTCTATTTAGTTTAGTCTTCTTCTTGTGCTATATTATATAAAGACTAAGGGAGTATTTAATTTTGTTTATGGTTAATATTAACCTATACTCCTCTAATATTTAGGCAGTCACGTAGTTGCTAAAGCCAGTATAAGGGGATTTGCGTAAAGATATTAACCGTAAAGTCCTTAAAATCTCCCTAGAACAATTCCTAGAGTGTTAAGTTAAGCTAGTTGTGTATCTCTGTATATAGGTACATCTTACATCGTAGGTAGTCAGTTAGTTTATCTTTAGAGGCTTCTATTAGGTTAATCCCATTTTCCTATTTAGCTGCTTCTTCCTTCTAGTCTTTCTCTGTTTCTGACATCTTGTTTATTATATGTTGTTTAGGTAAGTAAGGGTAAAGGTGAGGGTGTTCAAAAGGTAAAGGTAGGGGAACGGTTAAGGAGGCGGTTAAGGAGGCGGTTAAGGAGACGGTTAAGGGGATAGTTTAAGTTAATTAAGTAGGGTAAAGTGCTCTGCGCAGTAGTCTTCTAAAATAGATAGAACGAGATGTCTAGAAGTCGTTGTGGATACCAAACAAGTACTCCTAAGTAGTTTCTCTTCTTCTCTTTAACTGAAATAGGCTGATATAAAAGGTGGATAAGTATAACTATCTTCTAATCTGCTATAAGGTGGACAGTATAACTGTCTTTTAAGCTATCTGCGTGTTTCCTGATCTGTGCGCGCTCACTAATTAGTGTTGGTATACTTTAACAACGTGCAGAATACATATATCACAATAATATATACTATGCGGTGTTGTAGATGGATGTTATCTTCCAATACGAAGAAGGGTGAGGAACTTAAGGTTCCTTACCACGCTAGTGCCGCGGTGACACGTGACGGCAACTTGCCTCCTATTGCAATGCAATATATTCTAGCTACACTAACTTATCTTTAAGCTTTTGCTCTTTGACACCTGCGAGCTGTAAAAAGCGCCTAAATAGTAAAAGCTTCTCTTCTTTAGGATCTTTAAGTGTAGTTAGTTAAGGTGTTAATTTAGATGCAGTAGCTTGCTCCTTAGCTATAACTGCAATTTAATGTTGCTGTATATAGTTAACCTAGTAGGCCTTTACTATAGTTTTATAGTCCTTAATCTAGGCCTTATTCTCTGCCCACTTCTTCTTAAAGTATTTAAACTTAAGGGTAGGATATAGGACAACAGCTACTTGATAAGCAGGTATAAGATTAGTGTGTAAGTAGTAGCTTCGCATCTTAAGGTGGCTAAAATCCATAGCTATTTTACATAGAGGGGTTAGTAATTGAGCTTTAATAGACTAGTAAAATTTATACTAGTTTTGAAATAGCTATCTGGCTTATATTAGAGCTCCTTTGTAGTAGATTCTAGGTGCTCTAAAATATAATCTATTATAGGGAGCACCTCCTATAAAGCTCTATAAGAGCCGTCGCTAGCGTTACCCTTAATTCGCTTTATCATTTCCCATAGAGGTAAAAGCAGTAAATAAAACTGTTCTAATTCAGCCCAGTTGTTGCCTATAAGGCGGTCTCGCCATAGAGCTGCGTGGCGCAAATAGGTAATGTTAATTGCATTATAAAGTAGCAGTACTATAGGAAAAAATTAGAAGCCATTTGATAAATAGATATGCGGTACTTATATATATATAATTTGGCTGTAGTTTACACCAAAACCATATAAGATGCGGTGCTTAGTAATATTTTTAAGATGGCTGTGCATTTATTAAGGAAAGAAAATAGACGATTTGATAAGGAGAGTATTGTAAGGAAATCCGTAATATAAAAGCTAAATCGCTAGTTTTTATCTAAGTATTAATACTACTATATAAAAAGGTTCTGAATAGCGGAGCTGTATAATATAAGGCCTCTTTTAATGCTCTAAAACAGGAGAATAAAAAAAATAAGAATTAGGAAGGTTATTGAGGTGGGTGGGAGACTAATATTGCTAATAATTTTTTCTAGAGTTATAATATAAAAGCTTTGCTTACCAGTATCTACCTATAAGAATGTTGAGTTCCACCTAACTCCCCTATTGCTTGGTAGTGAATACGCCTTAAATAACTTATTTGGCTTTAACTTAAGAGAGGGGCAGAACTTTTGGAGCTCCTTAAAGGCCTATATATATTTAGGCAAGCCTTATAGCCACTAAATAATATTATGCACCTTACTAATTAAGCTTTTCTTCCTCTATTTAGTATACTGATCTTCCTTGCTTATGCTTGTAAGTCTCCTTTTAAAAAGGCTTATACCATTGCTAAATACAATTGCCTTTGCTATAAGGTTAAGGATATGGCTAGAATACCTAATATGGCGTTGCTTAGCGTCCCATCTATACTGGGTAGATAGAAGATTGATAACTCTATTATTTATGGTTATATTGTTGGTAATAAGGAAGCTAAGCTTATAGGTAATATTATAGCATTTAAATACGCTAGAGAGAAGAGCTGCTATATTCTTACCAGTCTTAGAGCTATAGATTTTAGGTAAGCTAATTAAAAGAGCCTATAGATAGCTAAGCTGGTTAGTAAAGTAGGCCACCACTAATAGAATATAGAAGTTACTGCGTAAACTCTAAGCGTTAAAGCTTATATGTATTCTACTAATTACATTCCGTATAAGCTCAGCAACAGCTTTATAGGCTTTAATGTATTATGCCTTAATCCACTTACAGCCAGTACTATAAGAGTTAGGGCAGATACTATCTGTGGTAGAATTTAAGAGCTTAATAAGGCGCTATAGCTAAGGGCTTGTGCTTTAGTGCCTGGTAATTCCCTCTATAATAATAAACTTAGTAAATAGCTTCCGTGCCTTATCTAAATTAACTAGGGTAACTAGGTTATAGAACATTATAGGCGCGGTTCTAAAGGCAGAAGAGGCAGGCGAGGTAGAAGGATTTTTAGTAGTAAGATTAGCACCGTTGCGACTAATATAGTGGTGCCTCTGGAGGTGTTTAATGATATAAAAAGTTCCACTTGTAGCAAATATAAAGTTATACTAAGCTTTTTGGAAGACGCCTATTACTTGCTGTTAGATTATTAGTATTATAAATAAAGTATCTAGAGCTTAATATATACTACTTATAGGCCTAGTAATTACGCCTAGATTGGTTCTTAACTAGATAGCTATAAGCCTATATATATAACTTCCGGGCGCGCCAGCGGCGTAGAAAAAAAGGCTTATAACTAAATGGATGGTCCTTCTGGGTTATTACTTGACGGCTATTCTTTATAAATTACTTCTTATTGCTTCCTTAACAAATATCGGAGTCTTCTACTTTGGAATTATTAGGAGGAGAGTCTATAATAATACAATTAGCGGTCTCTTAAATAGTAGAGCCTATAGGAGAGTAAGTGCTCTTAGGAGGGCTGCTGTAAAGGCAGCTTAGTAAGCTGCTAGAGCTATTAAAAGATGACGCGTGGCTATAAGAAGAGCCTATAGAGCAGTAGAAGGCGGTTGGAACTTAAGTAATAAAGCAATTTATAATAATTAACAGATAGAGGAAGTAAAAGAGGCAGTTTAATAATATAGAAATAACTTAGTAGAGAGTTCTCTTTAAGGGTTATTACCCTTTTATGTTATAATTTTAATTATATTGCGTTTGTGTTCTTGTTATAATACGCGTATAATAGTATATACTCTAAACGCGTAATAAATTTTCTGGCAGCTATTATAACTATATTAAAGTAGTTTCTACGCCTTAGAATAGTAAAATTAGATATAGTGATGGTATAGTATTAGTAAGAGAAAGGAGTTGATGATATAGGTAAGTTAAAGTTGTTTTTTATGTATAGTTTAAACCTTAATCTAGCTAATTAGATTAATAGGATTAAGGTTATATATATAGGCCTCCCCTATAACTGGAATCTTATAATACCCCATAATATACCTTTTTAATCACTACTACCTGATCCCCTACCCCTTAATTACCGCCTAATATAGTGATATTGATCCTATTACGCTTAGGCTTTTAAGTAGCGTGTATAAGACGTAAATTGGGCAACTTTTAGCTAATTCTAGGCCCAATTTTGTACCTCCCCTAAGCCCATTACTAAACTGACTTTAGGGTGAATGACCATATGTGTTACGGCGCTGGTGGAAAACGGTGGATTATGGCAGTGGATTATAGCGGACAATCGCAGACAGTTTTAGACAATCTCGGATAGTATTACGGTACTGGCAAATTGCCGCAGATTGCGGTTATGTAACGCGAAGATCATATAAAATATTAAGCGGCGCTGCTCTTCTTCTCCTTTCCTTTCTCTAGTTTTGGATCCTTGTTTATAGATAATCCAATTATACAGGCTTGCGCGACCCTCTTGCCGTGCTCGTGCCTTAATTAACTAAGTCGCTAACATTATCTAAAGCTTATTACTACTCTTCTTTCCTGAGAAGGAACTTAAATATATCTATAAGGCCACGAATAGGACAAGGACACAGAATAGGACTATAAGGATAGGACAGACCCCTAAGAACTAAAAGAATATGAACAGAACGTGAAACCTAAGAATAGGATACGCACGGACCAGACCCCCTAGGAAATAAATAAACACTAGAAATTACCTAATACCCCTACTACTATGCTAAGAAATACAGCAGTTGGCAAAGCCGCTGTAGGACCTGCAAATACCTCTAATAGTAAAACAGTTGCCGTCTTAACCCCTTAGGAAGAACTAGCAGCAGCTAATGCCGAAATTAAATGGCTTTAAGAGCTGCTTAAAACCAGAGATACCCCTATACCTAGTGAGGAGTTATTAGACACCTAGAGACTTGCTATAGTCCTTAAGGCCCTAGCCTAACGTACAGCATTAGCATCGTTATGGTCCGCGAAGGTTGTAGACCCCCTATTACTTATAGACGGAACTGACCCCATATTTAATAACTAGAAGCTTTAATTGCAGGATAAGCTTGAAGTCAATATGGATTACTTCCCCACTACTTAAGCTAAGATGGCCTATGTCTTTGGCCGTACCGGCGGAGACGTATAGACGCACCTACGTCTGTGATACGCCTAGGACTTGGCAGATCCCTTTCTCTCTAGAGATGGGATAATTAACTACTTGTCTTCCATCTATGAGGACCCCTTTAAGGTATAGAACGCCCGCCTTAATTATAAAGCTCTTAATATAAAGACGACGGAGACCTTTTTAGCCTTTTAGATCTGCTTTCTGCACCTAGCCGGCCAAGCCTAAATTCCCCATGAAGACCTAATGCTGGACCTCTTTAATAAGCTTACCCTAGACCTACAGCGCGCCGTACTGCCAGTTTTTACTACTATATAGACGCTAAAGGTACTTATGGACCACTGCCTATCTATTAACCAAGGCCTCTGTTGAATTAAGGCACGAGCTAAGCGGTATAAAGCTAGAAACTCTCTAAACCAGACCGTAAGTACTATATAAATAGCCCGTAACACTCTGGCACGATCTGCAACTCCTACAGCACCAGCCGTACAGCCTACTGTTAATTTAGCAGCTAGCTGTGCAGCTAGTCCTGCTGTGGGTCTAGCGTATACTTGGCCTATATATAACAACCCCTGTAAACAGGCCCTTAGTAATTAAGGAGCTTGCTTTTTATACGGCTAAAAAGACCACTTTGTAAAGGATTGCTAGATAAAGGCAAAAACGGGCGAGGTTCTGTTAATTTAGGAGGATAGTATGGAGTTAGAAAAAGAGGAACCCTAGAGAAAGACTCCTCTCTAGGGTTAAAAGGAATTGATATATCATATATTAATCTGGGTTGGCTAGTTAGTAGAAGAAGCTGCACTATCCCTTATACTTTATTTCGTAATGGATATTAAGTTTTAACCTCTGCTTTAGCTGACTTTGGAGCGAATGCCTTTGCCTTAATAGATACCCAGTGCGCTGTAAAGCTAGCTAAATTTTTAAATATGCCTCTTAAGGAACTGCCTAAACCAGTTCCTATTTGCGGGTATAATGGACGAATAGGACTACCTATTATGACTATCTTATAGATCTACCTCTGTGTTAATGGATGAAGGCAGTATAACGTCCCCTTTTTTATTATAGACCTAGGAAGCCACGATATGATCTTAGGAAGAAAATGGCTAGCCTATTTAGGCTTATAGCTTGAAGTATAGAGTAGACGGCTTATCTAGCCCAAATCTCTACCCCTGACCCCTTCCTTTATAAAAGAAATTAGTATTATAATAGAAAACCTTATACGGCCCTAGATTGATACTATTTACCAGGCCAACGCTATGCGTAGGGACTAGGCCTTTAAGAAAGATATACAGCTTAATCTGTAACGGATTCGTATACTATACCGCCCCTAGACTACCTATGTTACGCTACCTGTACCAGAGATCTAGGAAATTAGTAGTAACCTAGCTAAGTCCCCTGCAGAGAACTTAGGCCCTATGTAGCTATAAAGGAAGGCTAGGAATACCGGACGCTATACTAAACTAATAGACTAGAAGGATAACTTATGGAAAATGGAATGTAAGTTAAGGAAGACTATAAACCCTATACCGCAAAATACGGCCTAATAAAAGTTTATAAAGAAACCTATAGACCTTCCCCTAGTTGATATCTGCTGTATTGGCGCCGTAGGATTCTACCGGAACTTGGTCCAACCTGATACTGTTGCCTTTACCACCAGCCTATATAAAATTAATTGAATAATTAAGGAAAAGGAAAGCGAGCTTAGTGGATAGGAAAGTGAGCTTATAGATAAGGAGCTAGTAGAACAGAAACTGCCCTATTAATACTAGAAATTCAAGGACATATTCTCCAAGGCAGCGTCTGATATACTCCCACCTTACTGACCGTATGACCACAAGATTGAGATTAAGCCAGACAAGGAAGACACCCTTAGTTATAGCCCCCTTTATTAGCAGTCTACTGCTAAATTATAGGCTATAAAGCAGTACCTTATTAATAACCTAAATAAGGGCTTTATTAAGCCTAGTTAAGCCCCTTTTAACTCGCCTATTCTCTTTGCTAAGAAGCTAAATGGAGGACTTTATTTCTGTATTAACTACTATAAACTTAATAATATGACCCGTAAGGACCGCTACCCCCTACTCTTACTTGATGAGACTCTAGCCTAAATAAGTAGAGCTAAAATCTTTACTAAGCTTAATATCCGTTAGGCTTTTTACTAGATTAGAATAGACCCTGGATTAGAAGACCTTACTATATTTTAGACCTGTTATGGAATATATAAATGCAAAGTACTTCCCTTTGGACTGACTAATGGACTAGCTATGTACTAGTGATATATAAATGATATACTCTTTAACTACCTTAACGACTTCTGTACGGCCTACCTAGATGATATTATAATTTACTCTAAGAATGAGTTGGAACACGAGGAGCATGTCTATAAAGTCCTATAATGGCTCCAAGAGGCTGGCCTTTAGGCTGATATTAGGAAATTGGAATTTAGTATTAAGCGCATAAAGTACCTAGGGTTTATTGTTAGTATAAACGGAATTAAGGCAGACCTAGAAAAGACGGCTATAATTAACTAATAGATACCCCTAAGGACTATAAAGGGGGTGTAGTTATTCTTAGGGTTCTGTAACTTCTACTAACGCTTTATTAAGAACTATAGTAGAATTGCCTGGCCTCTAAGCTAACTTACCCACAAAGACTGGCCCTTTTACTTTAATACTGTATGTAGGCAGGCCTTTAACGAGCTTAAGAAACAACTAGTCTCTGCTCCCTTACTTGCCCACTTTAACCTAGAATGGCCCTTAATGCTAGAAACTAATGTCTTAGACGGTATTATAGCTAGCGTTTACTCCTAGAAGTAGACGGACGGAAAATGGCACCCTATTGCTTACTATTTGAAGACTATAATAGATGCTAAGCTGAACTACCCAATTTATAATAAAGAAATGCTGGCCATTATCTCTAGCTTTTAGTACTGGCGAATATAGTTAGAAGGAGCCCCTAAGCCTATTTAAGTAGTTTTGGACTATAAAGCCCTAGAATATTTTATGATAATAAAGGCCCTTATAGCCCGGCAGGTACGCTAGGCGGAGGTTCTATCCTAGTTTAACTTCCTAATTATATATAGGCTAGGTGCTACTAACCGTGCGGATGCTCTTATAAGGCGTAAATAGGACCTAGATGACCAGGCAGCTGTAAAGATCTTATTACAGACTTAGACGCTACTATAACCAGAATGCCTTAACCCCTAAATATGGGCAGAACTAAATATGGACCCTTTGAGCGCTAAGATATATCCTATTAATTCTATGGAACTTGACCTTATTAATAAACTGCTATAGGTAAACCGTACGGCCCCTTCTCTATAGGAGTACTGTAAAAAGGCAAAGGATTCTACCAGCCTATGGTCCCTGGAAAACGGACTACTTAAGTACTAGGAACGGCTAGTAGTAGTAAAGGTATAGAACTTATGGACTTAGCTTATTGCTAAAGCACATGCTTAGGTCTCTATAGCCCACCCTAGAAAGAACAAGACCTGTAAGATTATTAGTAACCGTTACTACTGGCCCGGAATGGTTATGGATATTAACCGCTATGTATAGAACTGTAATGATTGCCGTAGGTCTATAATTCTATAAGATAAGACCCTAGGGCTATTAAAGCCACTTCTAATACTAAAACGCCCCTGGCAGTATATCTCTATAGACTTCTATAAGTTACCTACGGACCGCAATGGATATAATATGGTTATGATCCTAGTTAACTACTTTAGTAAGCGCCCGTTTTTAATCCCCTATTATAAGAATATTGATGCTAAAGAGGCGGCCTAACTGTATATCTACTATATCTACCGAATTTACGGACCACTAGATACTATTATATCTGACTATAGGCCGCAGTTTATATTAGCCTTCTGGAACGAGTTTACCCAGATCCTAGGTATTAGGCTAAAGCTCTTTATAGCATACTACCTCCAGACAGATAGTCAGACGGAGATTATAAATTAATACTTAGACTAGAGACTCCGGCCCTTTATTAACTACTTTTAGGACAACTAGAGCGAACTACTACCTATAATAGACTACGCCCAGGCAACCCTACTCTATAACTCTATAGGGTTTGCACCTATTTAGCTAGAAATGGGATACTTACCTTATATAAGCTTTAACTAGGAAAGACCAGAAGGACCATAGACCGTATGTGAAAAACTATCTTATAAGGAAGCACAGCAATATGCTAGATGTTTAGAAGAAGTATAGACGGTAACCCGTAAGAACCTAGAGAAGGCCTAGAAATTAATAAAATAGCAGGCAAATAAGTATAGGCGCGAGCCCGACTTTACTGTAGACGATAAGGTCTAGGTTATAATAAAGAACTAGAAGATAGAACGGCCTAGCTATAAGCTAGACTATAAGATGGTAGAACTGTATAAGATTCTTAATAAAGAAGGCAACTTATACAAGGTTAAACTCCTAGACTTAATTAAAGTCCACCCTGTTTTCTTACCAGATAAGCTACGGAAAGCTATAAATAACCTATTACCTGGATAAAAGAATAAGCCTCCACTGCTGATTTAAGTTAATGGTGACGACGAATGGAAAGTTAATGAAATACTAGCCTATAAACTAGTATGAGGAACGCTAAAATACTGTATCTAATGGAAAGGTTATGATCCAGACCCAACCTAGTACCCTGCTTGGAATTTTATAGGTTGCCCCTAGAAGCTTAAAGAGTTTTATAACTAATACCCTAATAAGCTAGGACCCCTGAAGTATCTAGACGAGTGGATGGAGTGCTGGTATAGCGAAGATAATAAGCTACCTGTTAAGTATATAGATAAGAACACCCCACGGACATATAAAGCCTGAGGGCAGGCTTTTTCGGAGGGGGGGGTAATGTTACGGCGCTGGTGGAAAACGGTGGATTATGGTAGTGGATTGTAGTGGACAATTGTAGACAGTTTCAGACAATTTTGGACAGTATTACGGTACTGGCAAATTGCCGCAGATTGCGGTTACGTGACGCGAAGATCGCATAAAATATTGAGCGGCGCTGCTCTTCTTCTCCTTTCCTTTCTCTAGCTTTGGATCCTCGTTTATAGACAATCCAATTGTACAGGCTTGCGCGACCCTCTTGCCGTGCTCGTGCCTCGATTGACTGAGTCGCTAACAATATGAGGCCATTTTACTATAATAGCTCTACCGGAAGGCCTTCTGTCTGTGCCTCTAATATAGTGGCTTCTAATAGCGTGTATCACTATTGAATTAAGTTAATTTAGGGCTTATAAACTAACTTTTAGATCTATCCTAAAGCTTATTTCCTCCTGGGCCTATACCGTTATTAGCTACTTCTAATACTGTTACTAATACTTACTTCTATACCTAATATCTGGCCTTAATTAGATGTAATCTGGATTAAGACAAATAACCTTATGGACTGACTAGATTGGGCAGCTAAAAATAGGGCGATTAATCGGGCGTCAGTTAGACTACGGACTGGCCGCTTAATCGACCACGCTGCCACTAGCTGAGAGCGTTAAAACCCACGCATTAACGCTTGCATCGGAAGCCCGCGCGATCCAAGCAGAAGCCGCGGTCTTTGGCTGCAACAAAAACAACGTTTAGAAGATCTCGCCTTTCACATAGTAGGACGCCCAAGAGCACCACCTAGTCCCTTTGCTTTCATTCGGGTTTAAAAATATTATTATCCCACGGAAGGGCACCCAAGAACGCCGCCCATAGTTATATGCCCCGATACAAGCAAAACGTTCCGTATTCTCTCGGAGCGATGCTCCCGAGGAAGCTTGCTTAAGCCACCCACAAGTCCTCAGGTTTTGTTCCCCAGGGGTTTTTGCAGTCTTGATGAAGTATCAAAGAGATATTTCAGGACAGGAACCGCAAGTTGATGGAGCAAAATCCCAACGTGGAATGATGCAATAGTATTGCTTGGCTTAATCTTGTCTAGTGTCAGAATGTGTGGTTGCAAGCCTTTCGGTCAAAGATAAATATGACTCTTCTACCAGCTGTACTATTTAAAGATTTCTGTTGGTCCTCTGGAGCCTTCAATTTCCGATAAGACTTCTGTCCTAGAATTGGAAGAAAGCGCCTTGAGAGACTCGCTATTCATCTGAATTTGCTCCGGAATGATGACATGGCATAAGCGTCAGACCTAATGAGCGCTCATATCCTATCCCTCAAATTGTGGAATGGAACTTGGTCTTCGAGTCAATCAAGTTGTGCAACATGAGAATTTGCAGAAGTGATATAGAATATGCCACATCATTTAAAGATACTGCTGCTGTCCTAGTGCAACTCGGTGTCTGCTCCGAATTTGTTTAGAGGATTTTTCCTGGATGGGATTTTATCCCTAAGCCTAAATTATTCCGCACATTTTGCATCTGTGTGGCTGGGCTGCTTCCCTTAGGCGACAAAATCTTTGGACGGCCTTTAAGAGCACAGGCGGGCTTTGACGTATAACAGCTCACATCCAGACGCGTCCTCCGAAATGGTATGTGCAATAAAGAACTTCCGTTTGCATCCTATTATACTCGAGTCCAATGTCGAGATAAGAAGCTCTTGTGCCTGCTGTGTCTCAGCGGTTCTCTGAAATGTAAAACGATACTGCTTTCTGGTTGGTTCCAAATCTTGAGGCCCCAGAGGTTCAGGATGGTGGATTTCTACCTCTGGCGTACCTAGATGGCTGCTTCTTTGCTCTCCAATCTGACTCTCGGTTCTGGATGATGTAGTTGGCGTGGATTTGCTTAGTTCATTTGGATGAAGGGCTTTTTGTATAGATTCAGAGTCCTTAAAGCTACTCCCGTTGACTAGAGGGGAAGTTGAAACTGGTGAGGGCCGCTGGCAGTCCGTCAACACAGCTTCTCTAACACACTTTTCGAGGTGCTCGTAGAAGGCTTGCGGGTCAGCGAAGGGGATGAGGCATATCGAGCAAGGTCCGCTCATGGAGAAACTCTCACGCGCTTCGCCTGAGAAGCGGTGGTCGCGGGTATCCCCCCATGGTGGCTCCGGGGCCCCTGTGTGGTAGCGGACAGGGTCGGAATTCTTCCAAATGCCCAGGAGTGCTACGCCAACATCGTGAATATTGATCAAATGGCGCTTGAAGGAGTCAACACGAAAAAAGCAAGCTTCGCTTTCTGTATTATACCCCGGACAGAAGGCACACACTAGTTTCCTCATGCTGTGCGCAAGTATGTGCCTGTCCCTATCGTATTTACGCGCGAATCCTTTGATATAATATTTGCAATTCTCGACTGGACACTTTTCCAGCAGCGTACTCTCATGTGTCGGCATGTGCCCCTTAAGGTCTTTCAATATTGGTTCACATTCAGGGACGGAATACCTTCCTCCCTCATAATCTTCCTTTTCCCACGCGATGTTGGCGTATTTCCGTTTCCGAGTATGCTCAGGATGCAGCTTGCTCGATACGCCCACAATATGCTCCCCCAACTGTGGAAGTGACCGTATTTCAGTACAGTCGCCGGAATCAACGGTTCTTAGACTTATCGGCGCAGACGGTGGCGGTTGTAGCAAAGCTAGAGTCGGGGTTGGCCTAGGTCCATCATGATCCAGTAGCGGCGAGCGCTGTGACTTGACAAAAGGGTCAAACTTCCCGAGGACTAGGTTGTGCGGACTTGCAGCCTTTGTGCTAAGTAGTGTTATATCGGGCGTCTGAGGAATAGTATGTGGTCTGCGTCGCGCCAGTGGAATCGAATATTTCTTAGGTGAAGTGGAGGGCCCACATGACAGACAGCTATCGGAACGGGAACGAGTCCTGAAGCCTTTAGTAGCTGAGTAGCGTAAAAGAGCGGCGCTTGCTGTTGATACTCAGATTGGCGCATATTCCCGGGCTACGTAAAGGTGCTCAGCAATGGAAGACGGTTCTATAAAAAGGCCACAAATGGAAAATGGATGATGGATCCAGTTTCCGTTGCTTTCCACAGGTCTTAAATTGGAAAGTCAGGCAAGTATTGAGACGTACGCGAAATCAGGGGGCCTAGGGTAGGTTGTAGTTGCTCGCGCGAGACGCACTGAATTGGGAGCGAGATTGGGTTTGTAGAAGATAAGGGCTGGCCTTCAAGCTAGATTCGTATGATCGACTCTTATTATACAAGATGGGGGAGAAGCAGTGGGCCTTATAGGGGGGTGGCTTGCTCCAGATCTGGCTCGGGGGCGCACATGTGACTATCTCAAAAAAATATTACAAATTGTTTAGATTCGATTGGACGAGACTCTTACCTTTTGATAAGGCTGGAAATTTACTTTTGAGAGTTTTTAAGCTATTTCACCCCCATACCAAGCGTATCACGTGCTATACAAAAATCCCATCCAAACGACGTCAGAAGCTTGGACCTCCACCCCCGCGGCAGCAATCCCACGGTGCGCATCATCGGCGGAAACCTGCATTAAGAACAGTCATGCGATGGCGGCCTGCTGATATTCCATAAGGGTCTTCTAAAAAAGGGCTGGGTTACGCTATCTCTCCAGTCAATGGAGAATAGCACATCAAAATGGAAGAGCAGGTTGACCGGCTAGTCAAAAAGACATGGGAAAAATTCGAAGACTTACCCAAATCGCAACGCCTCCTGATCGGGGTATCAGGTATTCCTGGCTCAGGTACCACTTCCGTCTTTTCCCTACATAGACCCAATTTTATCAACATTCTTCCGTTTGGAATCTACTAACACCAAGTTGTTTCTGCTTCATAGGAAAGACTACATTAGCCGCAATCGTCGTGAACAGGATCAATAAGCTATATCACCAGCAATCTCCAGGGACCTCTATTGGTAACCCCTTGGCTACCTTCATCCCCATGGACGGCTATCACCTTTCGCGCGCCCAGCTCTCCGCAATGCCAGACCCTGTCTCCGCGCACGCTCGGCGCGGCGCAGCTTTTACTTTCGACGGGGACTCTTTTCTTGCCCTCGTCAAGGAACTACGCAAGCCATTGCTCCCTGAGAGTCAGACACTCTACGCGCCGAGTTTCGACCACGCGATTAAGGATCCTGTTGCTGATGATATTGCGATTACACCGTGTATGCGCGTGGTCATATTTGAAGGGAATTATCTAAGCTTAGGAAAGCCTCCGTGGAAAGAAGCCGCGGAGCTAATGGATGAATTGTGGTTTGTGGATGTCGATTTCGAGGTGGCAAGGAAGAGATTGGTGGGACGGCACGTTAAGGCCGGAATAGCGAAGGATGAAGAGGATGCGAATAAGCGGGTTAGCGAGAATGACTTAGTAAATGGAAAGGAGATTGTGGAAGAAAGGCTGGAGGTACACGAGCTGATTGTGAGTAAGGAGGATGATGCGTGGAAGCTGGAGAGGCAGGGAGTCGGGGAAGGGCAAGAGAGGGAGGTGCCTGCTATGGCAGAGTTGGTGTGATATGGTCTATTCTTGGGTGGAATGGAGTTTGCGAGGGTGTGGATTAAGCTCTGGTAGTTATTATGGCAGTTATTATAGCTTCCACGTATTGAGAGTGACCTATTAAGATAAATAGTACATTCTTGTGTGCTCAGTAAGAGTCTGTAAATTGCCTGGTGGACACGTTCGGTTATGCCAGAGAGTAAAGAGCTACCCTCTTCTTAGAAGCTGCACCTTGAAAGGACGCTCCTTGAGGGGGGAAGAAACTGGAAGATCCTGGAAGTATTGCATGTTTTCTCAAGCACAGTGTCCCCTTTGGAAATGTGGAGAATGTCCGCTAGCCGTAAGCTGATACGGGCGGATCTAGATAGTCTAGGTAGAGCTGAATTGATATAGCGATATTCAAATTGAACCATTTTTATGGCATTTAGACTTTGTGTTTGGAGAGAAATGAGTAATAGGAGAAGTTTTTTGTTGGCGGGGGTTGAAGTGTCAACGGCTCGGGCATCTTGGCGTGCATCGTAAATGTTGCCAAACAATGACGTGAGGAAGAAATGGCGATTGTAGCTCGATGGGCTTCGTCGCATGGAAATTCCATCCAAATCCATGGCATGGCGAGGAATAGGCTAGCTAGGGGCACTGTGTCTATGCTATTCTCGAATTTAGCAGCAAAAATGCCTTGATGATGCAACGTTGGCAGGAAGTACACCAGCACCGAAGTCAACTTGGCAGCTATTCGTTACGTCACCGTGTCAGGTGAAAGCCATCATCAAACATTTGGGTACAAAAGGTCCTGGCAAACGTGTATTCCTTGTCTTCTCCAACACCTGTACTACACCAGTGGCTCCAATTCTATCCAACCTCTGCTTTTTCTCACTCAAACTCAACCTTCCCATAACCACCAATCCATCACAATGGCCACTCTTCACTGTAAGTTGTTTCCCGCTCTCTTCCCTTGTCACTAAACATGGGAGCTTGCAGAATCATTCGAGACGAGATTTCAATGTAATGGGAGTACGCTGGGAAGGCAGCTGTCTCTCCGTTGAACGGTCTTAGCTTCACTCTGCTTGCTCTTATCTCGCCTACTTCGTCTTCCTGCTTCCGTACTCTCACAAAACTAACAGAAACCCCGCAGACCTCCCACCTGTTAGGCCCTCAGCCATCGCCCTTGGTACTTTCTTTAACCACGCCATCTCCCTCGCAGTCCTTGGCCCCGCCTTTGGCAACACCTACCGTCAAGCCCAAGTAGCTAACTCAAAGGAGGAATTCTTCAAGTCAAAGGAGGCTGCCACTGCCGCCGCTTCTTGGGGTAGCTCTCTCCTCGGCTCTGCCATCCAGTCATATGGCGTCGGCGCTCTTCTCAATGCCACCGGCACACTGACCTACAAGGGTGCGGCATACATGGGCAGCTTAATCTTCATGGCTAGCACGGCACCTTCGGTATGTCATCGCAGGATTGTTTCCTTTAATTGAACACCTGATTCAATTGTACACGACGAATTAGAGAACAGACAACTAATCAATGAAAAGATCATCTCTCAAGTCGTTACCGAAAAGCGTCCCCTCAACACGGTCGCCGTTAGCGCTCTCGCCCGCATCTTCGAAACCGTTGGTCTCAGTATGTTCCTCACCTACTGGGGCACCCGGACGAACGTATTCGACTAAACTCTCTTTGAGTTAAGGAAAGGAGGAGATGTTGTGGTTGAGGCGATGGTGGCAGAGACACAGCCTTGACTTTGTGTTGGCTTTAAAATGATGCAATGAATCGGATGAAGGCCCATCAAGTGGCTATTTGACGATTTTTTCCCTTGTAACAATAAACCATTATCCCATAAAACTAATTAGGAGCCAGTGCATATTGTTTGATGGTGCTGCAGAACAGTCTGATTGACATATCTAGTCTAAAGTCAGGACACGTCTACTAATCTCGGGCAGCGGAAATTATTTGCTGGGCTGTGAGACCGAGTTTAAAGGGGGACGCTGGCGGGTTGAGGATGTGGATGACCAAGCTCGTAACAAGGATGACGATAGTAGAATCACGGGAGGTCTAGCAACAGCCATCGAGGATTTGATTGTTCAGGTTTTGGTAATTGGCTTGTCGTGTCAGTAGGTAAAGGATTGCTGCTGATTTTGTTGGGAGCAAGTAGTTGCAGTCCCGTGGTTGCAGAAAAGTAAAAAGGCATCTTATAAGAGGGGATATGAGTCTGAGAACATTAAAAACACTGAAGCTTGCTATTGGTATGCTTTAACACAGTGCAATAGACGTAATATACGTGCAGTGCGGTATATAGTTGGATTCTTCTTATTCTATCTACACATCTTAATAATACATATACGCGTCTCACGTAGATCACGTGCTCTATGTACGTAACACGTAAAACGAATATATACCGACACTAGAGCAACTTTAAAGGAAACCAAATTGTACTACTCCTGTTGTTTATAGCGTATATGTAATAACTGGCTCTTTTATTTATAATACACAATAGCTTCTTCTTTAATCCTATCCCAGTTATATAATGCTTATAACGGTTTATATAAACTAGAGCTTATAGATTAATAAACTATATAATAAAATTAAGATGTTGCGTAAGGAAAGAAGGTAAGAAAACGGGAAGAAAGGGTATATATTGTTAACTTAGTTGCTTGGTTAATATATATACGGAGTAGAATAGGATTTAGGTAGTAGTCCTGGCAGAACTTAGTAGGATTTAGTGGACTTTAGCAGAATATAGCAGAATGCCGTAGATTGCCGTTATATTGCCGTCTTGCGGTTAGTCTCTAATTACTAGGTTGTGGAAACAGGTAAATATGTGTAAGGTGTTACGGGGGTATTTTATAACAATTACTGTCTAATAAAGATACTAAGCTAAGGAGAAGGAGAAGGAGAAGAGTTGTTAGGGGTAGTAGGTAGACATATCGCAAGGGTTACTAAGGCGCTAGTAGTAAGCGAGCTAATAGCGATTTTCTATGCCGGGCATAAAAAATCCTAATTGGCTAGTTAAATTTAGGGTCTATAGAATATAGCACCATTATAACGCTACGCCAAATCTTAGTTTATTTGTTTAACCCACTTATAGTCTATAGTTCTAAGTAATTAGTATTAATTAACTTCTTAAGAGCCGTAGATATTTTACTCTTAGTTATTAAGTTAGTAGGGTTGCTATTACTGTTAATCTACTTAACTTCTATAATATCTCTGCGCTTATATAACTAATAGAGATATATAATGTCTATTATAAGACGTTTCTCTTATATAGTGCCTAGCTTAATAAGATATTTATAAAGTAATTTTAAGTTGGTATAAAGTATAAGTAGGAGTTTAATCTATAGGAGTTATTTAACGGTTAACTTAATTATAGCGCTAATATTAAATCCGTAGGCTATTATATAGAGTTCTAAAGCTAGTACGCTTCTAGTGACTCTCTTACACTTAATTAATAACTAGTAAATAATATTAGCCCTATATAACGCGTCCTCTAATACTAGTATATATCCTATTTATAATAAGAGGTCCTTATTATTAGTGAATAAGGCGTTAGTAAAAGCAAGTAGGCGTAATATATTAATATCTAATTTAACAAATATAAGGCCTCTTATTAGGTTGTTAATCTACAATTATAGTTATTTATTAAATACTATAACATCTTTCTTCTTAGGGTTAATTACCTAGGCGGTAAAAGAGAGATTAAAGGAAGCTTCTAGTTGACATATAGAGGCAATATATACGCCTCTTACGCGTTATGCAACATATTATTCCTTTATAGTTAGTATATTACGGATAATACCTCTTAAGCTCATAGTTATAGCTATTTTACTAAGGTAGACCGTATTTAAGTTTTTATACTAGTATTCCTAGGTTATTATAATATTGCCTTCCTAAGAGAGTTAAATAATACATCTATTAAATTTAAGTGACTGTTTAACCATAAGTTGCTTGCGCTCTTTTGTGAGAAAGTAAGCCTTTTTTAGATATTATTACTCCGCGTCTATAAAGGTGGTATTAGCTAGAAAGAGAGTGTTATTAGTTTAAAGGCTAATAATACTAAAGTAGTTAGGAGTGTTACTCTATAAGAGGCAAGGGTTATACATTAATAAGTTTATATTTAACTCCTTAATATAATAATTATAGTAGGTTATAAACTAGTAATTGCTTACTTCTAGAACACCATATAAAGGCTTAATTACCTTTAGGATGGAGTTCTTTCTGATACCTAGTTGGCTTCCTAATTTATAAGGTGGTCGGATATAGAAGTCTTAATTTAGCTTTGTAAGAGACTAGATATGCGCCTAGGAGATATCTTGTAGGTATAACTATATACCATTGCCTTATAGTATTACTGCGATGCATAGAATAAGGCGTTAGCTAACTTATTAAATAGTAGGTAACTAGGTTAGTATAATACCCTTTTTAAGATTATTATACGCTTAGACAATAAGTCTTAATTTCTTAAAAGCTTTATTAGTACTAAGGTTCTTAATCTTATCTATAAATTATGAGTTAAGGACTCTAGCTCCTACAGGTACGTTCTAAGGGTTAATTATCTTAAATACGCCCTTTTTAATTAGTCCTGTAATTTCCTTTTAGTAGGACATTTAAAACTACTTATAGTTACTATCCTCTTGTAAGAATATAGTAATGTCAGCAGTATTAATATAAAGGGGATGCTTATAGGGTCTTCCTTTTTCTTAGCAAGGTAGTTATACTTCTCTAGTTTTAGTAAGGGGCGGTTTCTATATAGAGGTAGTTTCTATAGATGGTTCGTATATACGGACAGTTTTGTTAACTTAGATATTATTAACTTAGGTACTGTTAACTTAAATATTTCTAGGGTCTATTAAGTATAGTTTAACAGCAGTGCTGCGGAACTTCGTAGGGCCGCTAGGTAGGTTAACAGCATACGTTTCTCCTTTAATATTTAGTAGGTTATATAGTCCTGCCTAGTATCTAGGTTATCCTATATTGCCTTCTCTTTAGACTAGTACTAAAGAGTTAAGGGGTAGATTATAAATTGCAGTAGTGCTGGGGCTATTATATATATTAAGTACATCTGCGACCTAGCGCTTTACTTATATCTTCTTTACTTCCTCTATAGCTTTCTTAAATGTAATTACACGCTATATTACTATAGGTAAAGGTGTGTTAGACTCTATTATTTAAGGGTACGCTCTAAATACTAACAGTGTGGGTATTAGGTTGTCTAGTCCTATAGAGTTATTAATTACTTTAAAGGCCATTTACAGTGCTATATCCTTATTAATTCCTAGTATCTTGGAAGTAATAATATGGTATATATATAGCAAGGGGCCGTAGTAACGCTCTACTATGCTAATTAAGTTATAAGCTTTAACTGGTACGCTCTTTATAGTAGTGCCTATATTAACTGTGTATTGCTTAAACTCTCTACTAATAAAGTTCTTTTCTATGTTATATGCAATTACATCTAGGGGGCCTAGGTATATATTAATCTAGTACGCTTATAATATGTCCTATATATACTTAGCGTTAATATTCTATAGCCATCTACCTATTTAAAATTGGGTGCCTTTATTAACGATATAAAGTATAGGCTTGCTATTAATGTATATAATGTTAATAATAATATAGTAATTGAAATTAATGTTATCCTTTAAGGTGAATCTAAATCTACCTAGTAACTTTCTGTGCTTTTAATAGTATAAGCAGTAGCAGGTAATATGCTTAAGGGTCTTGCGATTAGTATCATTTTTATAGCCAGCGCGGTCCAATATTCTCTTAAGTCGCTCTACTAATAGATACCTAAAGCGTTGGTATAGGCGTTGCAATTCTACGTCAGTTAAATAGCATAGGTTTTAGTTAAAAGGCTCTATAATAAACACGTGTAATAAGGTATCCTATAGTAGAAACAGGTATCCAAATTAGCGTACAACTGGTACGGTCTTTAAGGAGGTTATTAGGACATTCTTTAGATTATTAAAGTATATTTATAAGTTGTCTATATCTGCTAGGCAAAGTAGGAAAGGGGTGTTAACTTTAATAACGTGGAACTCTACTGTACCTATTAGTATAGCTACCTTAATAGAACCAATAGAAGATATAAAATCTATTCTAAACTATACACTAACTATGCCTCTTATAGACTTGTTTAACTATACTTTATTAATCTTCTAAAGTATAAGAAACTAACTGTATCCTACTATAGAACGTTTAAAGGCTCTGGTGTTAATTATTATACCTATAAACTTTGTGGAGGTATAGCATAAGGTTATATTATACGCAAACGGGTCTATATTAGCAAGGAATACGTTTGTTGTGGTATTAATGGTTATAACTATATGGCTATATACTCTATTGGCTAGTTCTAAGGCTATAGCGGTTGTATTATCTAGTTTAATCTTACCGTATAAAGTATAGTATACTATAGCCTTATTATCCTTATTTAGTAGAGTGCTAGGGTCCATATTAACTACCAGAGCGTTAAATGCGTCGGTAATCTCATCGTCTAAGTCATTCTCCTTGTTATTGTCGCCTTTATAGTCTATAATATATTGCTTTATTCGTTCCTAAAAGCGGTCCTTAAACTTATTTTTAAACTTAGTCTTAGACTCTTCTTATTCCACCTTAGTATATTTCCATAAGTAATATCCTTCCTTATTATATATAAAGCAACGTGGTTTCTGTTAGTTGCGGTTATACGGGGGGTTGCTGCGGTTATTATAGTTATTGCGGTTATAGTTATTATCTCTTCTATAGAATTATCAGTCCGTAAAGAAAGCTTATATCTTCTCCGCATATTCTTTCTTATATACTATAATAGATAATTAAAGTTTATTAATAAGGGCTCTAAGGTTATCTAGTAGGTTAGAGACTGCGTATCTACATACTGGTATTCCCTAGCAAGAAGTGACAATTTTATTGTAAAGGAAGTCTATAGTTTATAAGGTAGATCTAAGGCCATGCTATAGCTAACAAAGTCTATAAATTAGTAATTAGAGGCATTTGCTTATAGACTTATCTATATTTTCTGCCATTACTATTATAAGTATAATAGTATTCCACTTATCCAGGTTCTTGCATTAAAATCCTAGTCCCTTAAAGAAATTCTAAAGGTATTTATAAGCTTTAGCAAATAGTAGATGGGACAGTTAGTTTATATAGAAGTGGTCTAAAGCTAATCCTTTTAGTATAGTAGGGAATACCTTAAGGTAAGCTTCTTAAGGTACGTCCGCTTAATTACAGATATCATAGAATATTATTAATTTATAGTCAAGGCTTTTGTTTATGCCACCATATTTCTGCTCCTCCGTGTATATCTTAGCTATATTTGCAATTTCTTTGCTATAGCCAGTCATAGTAACAGGGCGGTTCTCCTCGTCCGTAGGTTATATATAGAGTTACTATGTTGTTATTGCAGGTTAAGGCGTAACAGGTGGTATAAAGGTAGAGGTAGTTATAGATTAAGGTAAGGCAGGAAGTATAAATACTAAGGAATGTCTTACTTATCGCTCCTCTAGGGTTCCGTATATCTTATAATGCTTAATACATCTTAACTTAATTCTAGTGCTAAACTTATCCTTAAGTATATTTATCTCTTCTCTAGTCTATTCCATTTAGTCCTTTTCTTATACTGTGTCGTATAAAGACTAAGGGAGTAATTTGCCTTATTTATAGTTTATATTAACCCATACTCCTCTGCTGTTTAGATAATTGTGTAGTTGCTAAAGCCAGTATAAGGGTATTTTCGTAAAGATATTAACCGTAAAGTCCTTAAAATCTCCCTAGAACAATTCCTAGAGTATTAAGTCTAACTAGTACTGGCCGTGTATCTCTGTGTATATATACATCTTGCATTATACATAGTCGGTCAGCTCATCCTTAGTAACTTCCGTTAGGTTAATTCTATCTTCCTATTTAGCTACTTCTTCCTCCTAGTCTTTCTCTATTCCTAACATCTTATGTTTTATGTATTATTTGGGTAGGTAAGGGTGTTTGTAGGGTAAAGGTAGGGGAGCGGTTAAGGGGGCGGCTAAGGAGGCGGTTTAGGGGGCGGTTTGGGTTATTTAGGTAGGGTAAGGTGTTCTACGCAATAATTCTTCTGAAATAGATAGAACAAGATATCTAGAAGTCGTTGTGGATACTAGATAAGTACTCCTAGGTGGTTTCTCTTCTTCTCTTTAACTAAAATAGACTAATACGAAAGGTGGATAAGTATAACTATCTTCTAATCTACTGCAAGGTGGATAGTATAACTGTCTTCTAAGCTATCTGTGTCTTTTCTAATCTGTGCGCGCTCACTAATTAGTGTTAGTATGCTTTAATATAGTACAATAGACATAATATACGTGCAATGCGGTGTGTAGTTGGATTCTTCTTGTTCTATCTATACGTCTTGATAATACATATACGCGTCTCGCGTAGATCACGTAAAACGAATATATACCGACACTTGCCTATCCCATGCGCTGTCAAGATAGGCGTTAAAGTAGACGAGCTAACTAGAGGCTCTAGATCGAATGGAGTCTCCGCAAACTTAAAGTTCTTATTACAGGCAAAACTCCTTAATACGATACTGGATATATCCCTTCGTGCGGCAGAAGTCACTTTTTATATTAGGCGCTTTTGGCGCTTTGACTTAGGTTAGCATACTATAGGCACCCTAGCTAGCGCGATTTTATAAAGAAGCCCCACTAAAACATATTAATATTATAATACTAATAAAGTGCTATAAAAGGCCACTACTAAAAATACTAATTTTTTTTAAGGAAGTTAAGTAAAAAGTTATAATATATAATACTATATTTATAGGTTTTTGCCCTCCCTTTATTAACTAGCTGCTAATTATATAGGAAAATTCTTTATTAAAGTCTACTAAATTACTACCACCTATATACTTTATATATATTTTTAACATTAATAAGAATAAGCAAGTAAAGGACTAGCCTAAGGTTATAAGAGAGAATATATAGTATATATTAAATAAGATATATTAAGTGTTATAGGTTATTAAACGGTTTAACCAGCGGTTATTTAATATAGAGGATTAATTAAAGGTAGTAGAAAAAGGCTTAATTAGCTTTAAAATTTTAATTAAGGGTATAAGAAAGTAAAGGGCTTAAAATAGTTACTTAGTTATTACCTATAGAGGAAGCCTATAAACTTTATATTTATATACTATTTGCCTTATATTTATTATAAGCTTTTTTACCTCCTTTTATTTATATATCTAGTACCTTAATAGTCCCTTATAACTTTACTTTTTTATAAATATTTTAATAGAATAGTAAGTCTGTATTTTATACTATTAAATTATAAGTAGTAAAATTTCAGCAGTAATATAGGTAGTTTTTTAATTTATTTTAATATTTCTATAGCTAGGCCTAATACTAGGTTAATATTACCTATATTTTAGTAAGCCCTAATAAAGAAGATACTTAATATTTTACTTATTTAGGCTTATTTACTAACTACCTATAATAATAAGATTTTATATTAATTCGCTAACTAATTAGACAGCCTTTGTCCGGCAGTTAAAATACATACATAAACATGTACGCAGACACTAGGCCTGATTAGGAAACCAGTATACGGCTGGAAGATTGTTGGAAGCACCGCCAGTTAATATTTTAGAGCTGGACGCAGACACGGACATAGACGCAGACTATGCAATGTAGAGCTACTGATGTATAGCTAGATGCATAGTTAGATGCAAAGCGATATGGACGTAAAGCTTAATAATGCAGGGCCTAATGTAAAGTTATAGGCAGAGCCTTAATTAAGAAGCTATATGCGATGCAGACTGATGCAGAGCTAGATATAGAGTCTTAATATTAAACGATCGGCTGAACGACCAAGTTAAGCCAGAGCCTCTGCTATTTTGATCAACTGCCCTACTGCCACCGCCGCCGTCGCTATTCCGTCCAACTGCTTTGTCCCTACTGTCTCGGCTAACTGCTCTGTCTCTACTATTCTAGATCTATACCGTTACTAGATCTATTTACTGCCGGATCTACTGGATCTATTATACTGTTTCGCCTAATTGTTCTAACCGACCTGTTCCGTTCTACTGTTTATACTAACTGCTACTCTAGCTAACCGCCGCCGACCGATTGTTCTACTGCTGTTAGATAATGTATATAGAGCTGTTCATTAATAAAATGGTTGATTGATTAATGATCTTGACTTGATCGTTTTGACTTTGACCTGGGGCCCCTAGGGCTCTATAAAGAGATTTACAATGCACGTGCCCCGTGCACGTGACTTGTGCACGTGACCCACACCTTAGAGAATATAGATTATCTAATACACCCCCTTAGCTTTGAGCTCTTTGAGGTCAAAGCTAACCACCTTCTCGTACCCATTAATGTATCAATTAAACCATTAATCTTATTTAAACCCTTCCTTCTCCCTTAGGTCCTCTAGTTGCTTCTCCTTATCCAGCTACTCCTTAATATCTACCATTCTAACTAGGTTGACGAAGTTTTAAAACCTCTACTTAGGTAGGGCCTTTGTAAGTCTATTAGCAATTATCTCCTTCGTCGCTTTCTATTAAAATACTACTTATCTTATTACATATTCTTAATATAACAAGTGTTAATAGATGTTAACATATTAGAGCTTTATAATTAACTTTACTGTGTCTTTTATAATTAATTAGAGTTAATAATTAAGGGCTTGTTTAGTTGTTTTAAACATCCTACTAGTAAAGATAGCTTCTTTTACTGTCTAAGATAGGGCTAATAACTTAGCTTCTATGCTTAACGTAGTTACTATATCCTACTTATTTGCTCTCTATATAATTAGTCCCCTAAATAGCTTTATAATATATCCTTACAAGCTCTTTCTGTTAATAGAATCATCTGTAAATAATACATTGCTAGCATAGATAAATAATTGCGCTTTACCTCTACTATCTCTTCTATCGTCTCGTCCTTTATCGTGTATTGCTTTATCTCTTCTTCTACTATTTATTCCTTCCTTATCTCCTCTATAGTAAATTGCTCTGCTCTTTATACTATATAGGTACTAGTCTCTAATATAGCATTATAGAAGCTGCTTTTTTTAGTAGGGATATTAGACGGACTAGTAGGTCTATATTAGGGGATAGATGTATTAGACAGATTAATGAGTAATTAGTAGGAAGGAGTTCTAATTCTACTATAGAAGTATCCGGAAGACGCCTTTAAGATCTATCTTATTAGTTAGCTATCTTCTTAATATAGGCCTCCTGGGATAGCTATAGGAGCCTCTAGCTATAATTGCGTAGCATATAGATTCCTAGGAACCATTTTAGCTCTCTAAGAGTACCTATCTGGTATTCCTTGCTTAGCCCCTTAATTACTTCTTAAGCTTTCTTCTTATCTATCTTTTAGTAGCAGAAGACAATGTTATTAATAGACGACTTTATTAAGATCATAATGGACAAACGCGTTAACTGTATCTCTCTATATCGTCTCTAGGTTGAATTTTATAGGAATGGCCATTAGGGTCCAGTATGTCGTACTCGCCAATACAGTAGCTCTTATAGGTAGGTCTTAATGAGCTAAGGATCTACTGTCCCTTTACGTGCTTTTTTTTTATAAATAATTATACCCCCTAAGCGTTTAGCGGTACTATTTTAAACTTAGGTATATAGCGCTGAAGGCTTAAATATAATCCCTTAGCGCTTCCTTAAGGTTAGTTAATATAGAGGTCAAAATAGGGTTTATTAATATTCTAATCCGAAAACCTTTATAAAACCTAACGCTTAATCTAGATAATAAAGGCTTATAGGTTCTAGATGCCCTAGACATAGATACCATAGTTATACATCACCTTTTAAATCTGGATAAATGTCTTTTAACAATATTCTACGCTTCTATTGGCGTTGTAGCAGTTGACTTAAATTTAAAAGCTAATAGACTTCCTAATTAGACGTATTTAATAGTCTATTATCTGTGGCGTTCTTCCATTTAATATAGGATAGAGTTATCCTTATAAACTAGGAGACTGTTGTCTCCTTTATTGTCCTAGTAATACCTTTACTTTTATTGTAGACGGAACAATATCTTATCTTATTATTGTTAAGCTTTGTCTTCTTGTTCCAGTCTAATTTTAGTAACTAGATTAGCAAGATCCTTATTCTATTCTACTTTCCTTAGTGCCTTTTCAATATAAGTATCTCCGATTGTAACTCCTGTAGGTTTTTTATCGTTAAATAAATACTAATAGTCCTAAAGGGAGTATCCTTGTATTCCGCACGCTAGGTACTTAGGTATTGGCTTCTTATAGGACGCCTCCTTATCTACCAATGTCCCGGCTCTCTTTAAGCAGCTCTTATATACTAAGGCCTTTCCTCTTTATAAACCTTTAGTAGTATTAAAGTGATCCTTAATAGCTTGCTCTATAAAGTCTGTATTAAAGGTACTCCCTTTTATAGTAGTATTAGCTTTCTTTAAGGGTCTTCTAAGTCCTTCTTACAGCTCCTTTACTGCTTTATAGTATACTTTATACAGTAGGCATTGCTAAAAGGTTAAATAACTTCTGCTAATTCTTAAAGCTAGATTCTATTGGATATTTAAGGGATCTTATACTTCTCTCCTAGTACTATTATATATTCCCATTAATCTAACCACTAATTTAATTTTAATAAGTGTTTAAACCCCTTAAGGGCTTCTATATACTAGTGTTATACCTTCTTTTTAACAAATAATAAGGTAGGTTTTGTATTCTCTTTTAGTTAGGATAGCTATTCTTTAATGGTTAAGGAAGGGTTAAGCAGTAGCTTCTTTTAAATTAATACTATAAATGTAATCTGGGTGCGGATCTGTTAAAGATAATCTTCCTATTTTAAGAAATACTTTATATCCTAGTTATAGTATCGTCTGCTATTCTTATACGCTTTTTGTTAATTTATTAAGAGCTATATATATAAGGTTGCATTCTTATTAAAATCTATAACTTTTAGATAGGCTGGTTCTTATAGTAGACCTTTTTTTTTTTTATGTCCATTGTATTATACTACGTACAATACTGCGCATGCAGCCTCTAGGCTATGGCGCTATAGTCCTATATACATGAATCCTTTCTATGCAGCTTAACATGTACTAGTAACTATGTCCTAGTAGTTTATAAATCTCTAATAGAGATTTATAGCTCTCTAGTAGAAACTAGATTGCAGCAACTATTAAGTAGTAAGAAAATAGTAGAAAACGATAGAAAATAGTAAAATAGTAAAAACCACACGAAATCCTAACGCGTATCCCTGTCCTATTTGTAATTCACTTCTGTTCTTTTACTCTCTACTATCTATCTACTAGGACCTTCTAGAGATCCTGCTGTTATTAGCCACTTTCTAGTAGCTATTCCTGTTCTATTTAGAAAAAGAAAGAGCGCCTCTTTCCCCTTCTTTATGCAAAATAGCTTCTCTAAAGATAGAGTAGAGCCTAATTGCCTTTGTATTTCTTTTCTCTCTTTTCTGTATAGGCTACAATCTAGTAGTAAGTGCTTAGGAGTTTGTAGGGCACTAAATTCTCTAAAGCATCTGCCTTCCTCATCCTTCCCTATTTGCTTAGAGAAGGATTTAAAGTACCCTTTTCCTAGCTTTAGCTAAAAGAAGGCTGATTATATTCTTTTAGGATATTTATCCTTAGGGGCTTTAAAAGAAAAGGGGTATTTTCCCTTACAGATTCTAGTATAGTGTTTCCTTTACTTTTATTTTGTTGCCAATTATTTTTCTACTATTCTAGTATCGTTTCTCTTGCTAGTCTCCCTAAATAGGCTAAAGAGGTATAAGAAGATTGCATTTTTCTTCTAGAGAGGCCATTTTTAGCTAGTTTATCTGCTATTTCATTTCCATAGATTCCTAGGTGGCTAGGTACCCAATAGAAGTTAATAGAGATATTTTTGCTAGCTAGATAGGAACAACTTTGCGTAATTTTAAAGACTAGTTCTTGCCCTCCAGTAAGAGAATTAAGTTGTATTCTTTTAATAGCCGCCTGGCTATCTATAAAGATATAGACCTGTTTCTCTTCTAGTCTCTATTGTTTTAGGTGTTCTAAGGCCCTATAGACTGCATAAAGCTCTACGTCCATAATTTCCATATAGGGCCCTAGATTCCAATTTATTGCATATTTAATCCTATTTCTCTCTCCTATTTTACATACGGCTGCTGCACTAGATTTACCATCTTTAGAGCCATCTATATAGTATATATCTACTAGATCCCACTCTAGGGATTCTTGTAGATTTTCTACCAGTCTTAGATGTTCTTGTGCAGCTTCTTCCTTACTACCTCTAGAGATAGAAAAAAGAGCAGAAATAGGAGGAGACCACGGTTTTTGCCATTCTAGAGAGATTCTCTCTATTTTCCAATTATGAACTAGCTTCTGAACTCTAGAAACTAGGGATATTAGCTACGTTTTTGGTTGTAGTAGGTGCCTTATAGTAGAGTTTCTAGAGCTAGAGCTGGAGCTGAAGCTAGCTGCTAGTTTGTCCTTGTCTTTATTACTCTTTTCTATATAAGCTTTTTTAATTACGTGGTTTTCAAATTTTAGGATCCTTAACGCGTAGTTATTGCAAAGCTTTTTAAATCTAATCCTAGGAGGAGGAATAGAGGCTTCTATCTCCATAGCCTGGCTAGGAGATCCTCTAAACGCTCCTAAAACTAGTTTTAGGGCCTCATTTTGTAGAGCCTGGTACCTAACTAGTAGGTAGTCTCTAGATTTGCTTTTCCACTAGCATTGTATTCCATAGTCTGCTATAGGAGTAACACAAGCTATATAGAGCTGCCGTAGGGCTTGTAGAGATAGACCTCTTTGTGTATTACCCAGTCTTTTAATTGAATAGAAGGCTGCTTTTACTTTAGAGATTCTTATTTCTACATATTGTTTAAAGGTAAGCTTAGAGTCTAGAAATACCCCTAGCCACCTAACTAGGGGTTTAGGGGTTATTTCTATATCTTCTAGCTTTAGCCCTTCTTCTATAGTAGTCCGTTTACTATAGAAGTGTATAAACTCTGTTTTGCTAATATCGAAGCTAATAGCGGTTTCCTTGGCTCTAGAGTTTAGTTCTTGCGCTATTTCCTCTAGCTTCTTGCAATTAGATTTGGCTGAGTTTGAAGTAACCGTAATTGTAAAATTGTCTACATAGCTGTGGGGATAGGCTCCTTCTCTCTCTAGGCTGCAAATATTACGTAAATATAGCATAAATAAAATAGGGGATATAGGCGAACCCTGTGGTATCCCTGTTTCTATTTCTACTTTTTCTTGTATTTGACCGTTAAAGGAGAGTTATAGCTTTCTATTGCTAAGGAAAGTAGCTACCCATTGTGTAAATGTTATAGGCAGTCTTAGTTCCTTACAGATAGATAGAAGCTAGTTTGCAGAAACGTGGTTAAAAGCCCCTTTTACGTCTAGAAATAACGTAGTAGCTATTCTTTGTCTAGCTTTTTCCTATTATTTTTAGATTAGATATTGTTTAGACGTAGTAAAACTGCATTAATTGCGGACCGCTGTCTTCTTCCTCCTAGTTATGAGTCTTAAAGTAAGCTAGTAGTACCAGCTAGATATCCTAATCTAGTAGCAATAATCTTCTCTAGAGTTTTTCTTAAGCAGTTTAATAAGGTAATAGGTCTATAGGACTTTGGTAAAGAATAGTCCTCCTTATTTGCTTTAGGGAGAATAACTACTTAAGCTTCTCTCTATACTTTTAGTTGATAACAAAGGATAAATAAAATCCTATAGATTCTATATAGAATATCATCTATAATAAGATAGGCCTTTTATAAAATTTTAAAGGATATCTTATCTGGCCCTGGGGTTTTTTTCTTAGAAAAAGAGTAAATCGCTTGTTTAACTTCTACTTTCTCTAGGTCTGGCCATTCCCATTTACTATCTATAGTATAGTCCTTTCACTCTATAGAGCTAGTGGAGGGAGGCTTAGGAAATAGAGTAGTTATAAAAGCTTTACACTGGTCGTCAAAGCTTTCTACTAATCTAGTAGCCCCATCTTTACTATACTTTAAACTAGGGATTATTCGCAGTGTTTTCTCCTTTGTATATTTTAAAGCGATAAAGATCTCTTTTCCTTATGCTTTCTCTAAGAAGCTATTCCAGCAGCTAGTTTTAGCTTCTCTTATTGCGTAAAAGTATTGATTTTTAGCTTCTTTATAGGCTTCTAGTCTAGAGCTTCTATTAGGTTGTTCTTCTCAAAGTCTTCCTAGTTTTGCCATTTTTTTTTTCTCTTTTGTAGAAGCTCTTTATTCCACCATGGTTTAGAGAATTCGCAAGTTCTAGCTCTAGGGATAGCTTTCTCTACTGCTAGCTTTATACAATTAGTAAGATCTCCTACTAGGTTATCTACTAATGTACTTAAGCTCTTATCTCTAGATCTATAAGAATCTTCTAAGGAGGCTAAGGGGCCTTTTTCTCCTATTTATATATAGGGGTTTTCTCCTACTAGTTCCTCTAGTGCTAGAACCTTTGCTTCTAGTTCTAGTTCTTAAACTTGCTCTACTAGAGAAGTAGAGAAGAGCTCCCAATTTGCTTATTTTATAAAGAAAGGATTTTCTTAAAGAGGGTTTAGGTATCTTTGCGTCTCTCTAGTAAATAAAGAGAAGACTATAGTCCTATGATTAGATCCTGTTTCTTCTATTATAGCCCAATTATCCCAGGCATTTTCTTGAAAGTTTCCTGAGTAGAAGGCTAGGTCTATAATAGATTTTTCCCTTATATTGGATCTATAAAAGGTCCCTTCCTGTTTATCTAAATTTAGTAGTTTGCAGTTATATTTATCTAGCCAATCTACTAATTCTTTAGCCTCTCTAGTTGGATTTCTAGCCAATATATTCCACCTTGGGTGGTGTAGGTTATAGTCTCCTATTAATACAAAAGGGAGGTCTATTTCTAGTTCTAGAATAGCTCTAGAGATAGTAGTTCTACTATTTCTTTAAGTTCTAGAGTTGTTGTCAAGTTGCCTCTTATTATAGATATTAAATAATAGAAATCTTTTAAATTGGCCGTAGACTTCTAATACTATAATATCTGTGTCTTTGCAGATATCCTCCCTATTTCTATATTATAGAAAGCTAGAGCTAGAGCTAGTTTTTCTTATATAGATAGCTACTCTAGGGCGTATAGCTAGATTGCTAGGGAGAATAAGGTTAAATGCAGGATATAGAATAGAGAAGTAGGAGTCCTTTTGTTTGTCTTTCCAAGCACTAGGTTCTTGTACTAGGATAATATCTATTTTTCTCCTAAATCCTATTTCTAGTAGGGTTTGCTGTGTTTCTTGTCTTTTTCCTACATTATGTTGTATAAAGGAGATTTCTCCTCTAGCTTTAGAAGCTAGAAAGATTTCTTCTTCTTCCTGCATAGAACCTTCTACGCTTATACTTATTGATGTACTAGTTTAGCTGCTTTAAGAGACTCGCAGTCTTTGCTACTAGCAAAGTATCTTTCTTTACAATTAATGCAAAGAGGGGTAGTATGCTTGCAAGGTCTGCCTATTATATTGCAAATAGAACAGGAGTGGTCTTTAGATAGGTGTGCTGCTGCACAGAATCGACAGGCCTTAGTAGAGCATCTGTCTCCTATATGGCCAAATTTTTGGCAACTTGTGCACTGTATAGTAGGAGAGACTTCTAGGTACCTAACTACCTTAGTAGCTATCCCAGCAATTAGGATTTCCCTTTGTTTAAGGATTTCCTGTCTTTTTTCTTCGTTTTCTACAGTAAAGACTATAGAGCCGAACCTTGTTTGTGGATTATGTCTCTTTTCTAAAGATAAAATCCACCTAGGTAGTCCCTGTACCTTAATAGGATTAAAGGTTTCTATTTCTTCTTTTAGAAGTTTAGAGCCTCCAAATCCTAGAAAAGGGGAGATAGGGACGCCGTGAGCTACTAGCTAAGCCTAAGGCTCTATTTTTTGTTCCCTTTTAAAGGAGAAGCAGTTAGACCAGATTTCCTTATATTTAACTAGAAAGTCTACATTATATTCTTCCGTAGTTATAAGGAGAATATTCTGCTTTTCTCTAGTTCTAGCTAAAGAAGCTATAACTAGCCTCTCTATTTGCAATTTGGATGTAAATAGTTGATTGACTTGATTTCGTATCGAGAAGATATCTAGAGGCTGGTCCTTTTAGTCTTTCTCTATAATTAGAACCAGTCTCCTTTCTTATAGCTGCTTCTTCTTTCCTCTAGTAGAGGTAGGGCTAGTAGAACTAGTAGTACTACTAGTTATCTTACTAGTGGGAGGGAATGAGGAGGAGGGGGGAGGAAAGGAAGAAGGAGGAGGAGCAAAGGAGGAAGCAGAGAGGCCCTTCTTTAGCTTTTCTGCATAGGTTTGGGTTTTTGGAGCTACCTCCTTACAAAGAGCTTTTACTTCTTCTACTAGTCCTTTTAGGACATCTCTTTCCTTTCTTTCTGTTTCCTTTATAAAAGGATTTTCTCCTACTAGGATACTCTGTATATAGTCCCTTAATAGTTTAACTTGCTCTTTTTTTTCTTCTCCTTCTTTTAGCCCTATATAGGCCTAGTTTAGGTTATATAGAGCCATTTATAAGTGTTGTTTTGGGGAAGAGGTAGAAGAAGGTATACTAGCCGAAATAGGCTTGGGTATAAGTAGTCTTCTTCTTTGGTTCTCTTTTTCTTTTATTCTTTTTTCCTATATCTTTCCTAGATAGGCAGAGAGAAGATAGGAGAGAAGAAGAAGAAGAAGAAGAAGAGGTAGATAAGGTAGACGAGGTAGACAAGTATTCGTCGTCGCTTATCTCTGTATTATTTTTGCCTCTAGGAGGCTTTTTAGGCTTAGTAGCCGTAGAGTCCTTTGACATTTTATAGCTTATAGCTTATAGCTTATAGAGGGGTTTCCTAATTTTTTTAGTAGATAATAACCTCCTTAGGTCTCTTATCCCCTAGTCCCAGAGGTGAAAAATTAGGTAAAAAGCCTTGCTGGTTTTTACTGTCCTTTTATATCCTTTTTCCTTACTAACTCTACTAGAGAGTTTCTGGGGAAATTAGACTAAAAGGTAGTAGAAAAACTAGCTAAAAAAGACTAGTGTAGTTATTTTCTTCTCTATTAGAAGTAGAAAAAACTACTAAAAAAAGGACTTGTTAGGCTTTTACTAGCAGAAAAGCCCGAAAAGGCAATCATTCTCTTACTAAGGAAAATCTGACTAAAGGAGATATACAAAAGTACCTACACCCCCTATTTTATTAGGCTTTTGCTTTCTATAGAAGAAAAACCTAAGAAAAGTCTATGTTTTGTGGTTTTGGTGTTCCTGTCTGTACCTCGCTTATAAGCTAGGACCCCTTTTGCTAAGTCTTCTATTATAGGCAAAAAGGGGGGTAACAGGTAGAACGAATCTACCTCTAGCTCGCTAAGCAGGCAGAATTAGGTCTTAGGAGTGGGAAAAACGATAGTTTTTGATGGTAAGATGGGTATGCGTAAGTTTGAAAGTGCGGCGCCACCTTTTGGTAAGGTTGCATGTGTGGTGAAAGTTTCCGGTTATATAGTAGACCTTATTAAGGTACTGTATTGTCTAGGTTAATATAGGCCTAAATTCACTAATCCGCAAGGGCTTAAAGTTGCTATAGCCATTATTCCCAGTCTTCTGGCTTATTAAGGATAATTATAGTTAATAAACTTGTTAATAAAGTCATTTGACTAATAGGCAAAGGAGAAATTGAGGTGGTATTTTTGTTGTTAGGATTGTCCTTATTATTAGGATTGTCCTTATTATTAGGATTGTCCTTATTATTAGGATCGTCCTTATTATTAGGATCGTCCTATAACAATTAAGGTAGAATCTTATAGAATCTCGTAGAAGAATTGTCCTGTAACAATTAAGGTAGGATTTCTATCAGAGTCTGCGTCTTTTAACAACAAGGTGTTAGAGTCTAACGATAAGGTAGAATTTCTTCAAATAATTAAGTAATAGCTAAATAGTTTCTTAAGTCGGCAGACCAGGCCTATAACTGTCAGATAATGCATATAGAGCTATTTATTAATAAAATGGTTAATTGATTAATAATCGTAACTTAATTGTTTTGACTTTGACCTAGGGCCCCTGGGGCTCTATAAAGAGATTTACAATACACGTGCACCGTGCACGTGACTCATGCACATGTCCCACGCCTTAGAGAATACAGATTATCTAACAACTGCTACTACAACTGCTACTACTACTACCGTTCCAACCAGCTATTCTACTGCTACTATTCAACCGTTCCGTTCCGCTGTTTCAATTATTTGCCGCTACTATACTAACTAACTGCTACCGACCGTTCCGCTTCTACTAAGTATTCTACTATTAAAAGTTCTGCTGCCAGATGTTCTACTGCTTACTGACTATTACCGAGTTCTTCTACTAAGTGTTCTACCGCTAACTGTTCTGTTTTATTTTACTGCGCTAAATGTCTACTTTTACTACTGCTTCTACTACTGTTACTGTTACTACTATTACTACTACCCTTATTATTTCTGGTTTACTACTATCCTAGTTGCTACTAGTAGGAAGATCGGATCTTTAGCTATAGATAACGGAAGGACGTTGTAGAATAGTTCTATAGGGTTAAGGATAAGGATGCCTGTGTTCTTTTAGGGATATGCTTTCCTTTTTTCTATTCTGCTCTTACTACTTTTTTATTTAGCTATTCTTTTATAGTATAGAATGTTAGGGGACAATATTCTTGGTGGGGGAGGTATATAGTGGGGTAAAATGGGCCACTGCTTAGTGCCTTGGCATTTTCCTATATATATTAAGCCTTCAGCTTCTCTCCTTCTTAGATTACAACCTACCAGTTATAGGAAATACATTCTTTTCTTTCTTTCTTACTAACTGCTTTCTACTAATTAATTCTTATTAATTACAATCGACTGACTAACTGACCGATAGACTAACAGACTATACCATGACTTTCCTATCTAAGAGACACTGTACCCTCCCACAGTAGCTATCCTTCTTTCTTATATATTATTATATACCTCCTATATTTTAGAATTGCTATTAAAAAAATTAACCTTAAAAGGCTAAACCTTATATATACGTACTGCGTCTCCGTTAGATTAATATATTATATATATACTTTATATTTAAGCCCTATATTAAAATTATTATAAATCTAAAGAGAAGCTCATTCTTCTAAAAACGCCATTTTCTAACATTTAGTATTAATTATACTATAGTATAAGTTCGCGATTGCGGGCTATTTAGATTTATTATATAGGGTACCTTTAAAACCCAATACTTGCTTCGCCTAGACGCTATAGTACTTAATTCTCCATAATATATATAACGCTAATATAAGCTAGGAAAGTATTATAGCTGACTAATGTAGGGTATAGAAATATTATTAGGCCTACTCTACTAAGAAGTATGCTTAGCGCTGCATATATACCACAAAAGGCTTTTGTATATACATTATTGTATCTTCTTATCGCGCACTATATTATAAAATATACTACCTACTCTCTCCTCTACTCTGCCTAAGTATATTTTTATTACTTTATAGTCCCATTCGCTCTTATATAGCCCCTTTAGCATATTCTTACACAGTTAATTTCTACTATTTAAGATATATCGGTAAAGTTGATATAACATTTTATAAAAGCCAATATTAGATATTACTAGTTTAGTAAATTAAGAATAAGGATAGATAGACAGATAGTATATAATTATATTTAAGGATAGCGGCAGCGTCTAAAATAGGTTTAGAATTTTATAGTATCTCTTAACCCGTTAGTATCTATAAAGTAGTTTGTATAAAACACCAAATCCAAACAATATATATAGTCGATTACGTTAATCTAATTAGCTAATTCTTATTAATAACGCGTAGACGAATTTCAGCGAGTTAAGGGATAAGACTAGTGCAAATATAGAACGGGTCAAGCAGTATAAGTATACTTATAAGTAATATCTAATAGTAATAAAATCAATTTAGCACTAGATATTGCCACTATAAATAGGGAGGGTAACCAACCTATACCGGCCGTACCCTTATTAGGATCTACTTTTTAAGGTTAAAGAATAGAGAAAGTTAAGAAAATAGGCTATTATAGTTTGCGTTACGTTTAACTATTCTTAGGGTGGCGTTATAGTAGTAATGCACTGCCGCGCCCATTAGCTACAGTCCTAGTAAGAGTGCTATAGTAAACCGCCAAGCAATATTTAGACCCTAAAGTTATTCCTTATATACCGCCAGGATAGTCTCCTTCCACCACTTCTTAAACTTAGTCTAACCCTATAAAGGAATATCGTAAAGATTCTCTAGTATGAGCCGTTCCTCCTTGCTCTTATTAATGGCGTAGAAAAAGTTCTTTACGTTCTAATAAGGTCTATAGACGCCACTAATCTACCTTTATATTCCTTTATCTACGTTATAATACTAGTTATAGCTCTATAGGCACAATCCCCTCCCCCATTATAGTATTATACCATATTTCCTATATATCTGTTTCCTTATATACTCTATATTCCATCCACCAGAATACTTAAAAAAAGTATACCATTTGCCTCGCTTCTTACCCTATTAAGCTTTTACCTTAGATTTATCCGTTTACACGTCTAATTATATATTTACCTAAAGTATCTAACGTATAGACGGGCAATCTACGTCTTAAGCTATATTGGGTTTTAGCTCTATATCCACAGCGATATAGTTACCGCTTTCTTCTTAGTTAGAATTAGAAATATCGCCTATTGTATTTAGACTTTCTATTCCTTTAAACGCCTTATTATCCTCTAAGTCGCTACCTCTAACTTAGAAGTAGAGTTTAACGGGCTCTGACCTACAATTAAAGCGATATTTAGGTAGTTAGGGCCAATAAAATTTATTAGAACTATATCGCCTTAGCTAGGCTAAGTATTACATTCCCTTTAGCGTCTTTGACATAGTAGAACTGCAGCCTATTAGGGAATAAACGGAGGAGGCGAAGGCAAGGGAGTAGCTTTTAGCTTAATAGGCTAAAGGCTAGAGGAGCAAGGAAAGGCGTTATTAGAGCTATAATTTAAGTTAGATATAAAAATATAAAGAGACATAAAATTATTTAGTAAGATTTAGGCCTATAGGCGTATAAGGCACTATAGGTTAAGAAACGGCTTAGGAATATAGTAATATTTAAACTTTACTTAATATAGCTTAATAAAAGGCCAAGCTACGGGAACACGTCACCCTCTAACTTTAAGCCCCTATCATATATTATATATAGTGGCTTATACAATCGGTTTCCAGTTTTATATATAGAGAAATTCCCTAAGCACGGACCTTTTTATAGCTTTTAGCTCTAGCTTTACCTAATAAGTACTGGTAGCTTATAAGGGGTATACTTAGATCTATTTATAAGAAAGCTCCCTAGCGGATCTATTAATAAAAAAATATAATACGCAACGTAGCTACCTTAAGGCACAAATATTTATATAATAAACTGTTATAGACGCTTTAAGTACAATATTATAACTACTGGGAGAAGAGTTAAAAGAAGCCAGTTGGTTAATAAGGGCACGGTTTAGGATAGAACTAGTGGAGCTATGTGACGAAGAATAGTAACCAAGGTTACGTAATGTGATCTATATAATCTATATAATCTATAAGGTCTATAATAGAGTATATAGAGCAGATAGAGCAGAAAGAGTAATAACCTTCTTAAAAGTACGGATATGTATTTAAAGGACTACAGTCCCTACCTAGATGGTTCCTTTCCTTATAGTAAATCTTAGAATATAATTAGAGTTAATCTATTAGGTAACTACTCCACTAGTTATTATCTATTTATTATATTATTAACTTCTTATTTACCTACACACCTAGCCCATTAGTAAGTCTACCGTAGTATTTCCCATAAGGCTTTATTATATATTTACTACCTAGTTACGGTATTAATAAAGTTAAATAATATGCCACTAAAAGCACTAGCCATAACGCCATCTACGGCAGCTACAACCTTAGGGTTAGGAGGAGACACCAGTATAAGAGATACTAATTTGTAGCTAGTTATGGTGAGTTAGTTATAGGAAATAGTTAATTAATTAATAGACAATAATTAAATACTTAAAGACCAAATTAATGGAATTGGAGCAGCTAAGGTTAAGTTACCGTCTATTAAATAATTTTTAGGGGAAAGATTAAAGCTTAAGGGGTTCCTTACGCAAATGCACTTTAAGGTTATATAAGAGGGAGCAAAGTTAGTAATACCTATAAACTAAGTGGCGTATATGGGACTGTTCTTAACCAGAAGAGCACTTAAATAGTTTAAACCTTACCCTACTAAAATCTAAGCAAATAAAATAACAACTACTAACTAGGAAGTATGGTATATATTTACTAACTAAAGTGGGTTTGCGGAAAGACTTATATAAATATCTAGTAACCTAAAAGTAATAACTATAGCAAAACAAAGACTTTAAAACTTAGTATAACGCACTTTAGCAATTAAGTATACAATATAGCTTTAGACACTTATAATATAGGTCAAGTAGAACAATAAGGCGCTTATAGCATAGTATAAATAGGGACTTAAGGCTAGAGTCTAGGACGTGATTATTCTAATAGAAAATATAGACACTCTAAGAGAGTTAATAGATTAGTTAATTAAGATTAATAATAGGATCTATTAAAGGGAATAAGCTAAAAAAGAGTAAGATAGAGTTTTATAGTTATATAAGGCACAAGGCATATAATAATAGATATAGAGTTATAAACTATAGAATAGCGGACTAGAGCTAATAGATCTAAGCAGTACTAGAGAGTCTAAAAAGTAAAATAGAAAACTATAGAAACCTAGGAATTAAGGATTAAGTAATTATAGGACTAAGGAGCAGAGGCTAAACTAGGGATCTTAGCAGTAAAAGATATTTAGGCAAACTCTATAATAAAAAAAATGGTTTAAAGAAGGAGCTTATATAAATTGCGGAAAATAGGATTACTATACCAGAAACTATAAAGGAGGTTAGAGTAACTATATAGTAAAAGGAACTAAGTAAGGAGAACTAGGACTAGTAATAAAGAGGTTATAAGGTATAAGGGAATATTTAGTTAAGTATTTCGCGTTTTATTATAACAACGCCTGCTAAATTTATAAGAACGCTAAGTATGGCGTAAGCTATTGACTATAGGAGCCAGAGTTATAAGAACTTAGAGGAACTAAAAAGTTAGATAAAGAATAGGATTAACTCTATAAGCTAGATTAAGATATTACAATAATATGCAAATAAAGATTAGTAACTATAATAATAGAGTTAAAGTACTTATTAATTAATAGCAATGTCACGATAACGAAGTATCACATACGAACGCTAGATGAACAAGCATCAGATTCGTAGAATTGATAGCTACGTACGGCTGTCGTGGAGACTCAAGAGGATTGCTAGAGAACTCAACAGGAACGCAGCTGCGGCTAAATCTATATAAGGGCGTCGGGGCGGATAAACTATCTGCCGACGTCGTCGAACAAGAAAAGGAACCAGCTACGCGTACGGCGTAGCGCTTGTAACGGGAGTCCCGTTACAAGCAATAAGGAAGAAAAAGAGGCTAACTAGGGGCGCTTAAACCTTAATAACGTAATAGAAGTAGAGACTAAAACCACTATAGAATGTGGTTTAGTAACGGGCATTATAATACCATTAGATACGGCATCTATTGCTTCGTAAGATAGAAGGAGTAATATCCTAAGATAATTAAGCAAGTAGATAACTGCTAGTGCTAGCTTACCACTTAATAAAGGTAAAAGGCTATAGGCTTAAGATTCTTAGGAAGAGATAAGATACGCTTAAGATTCTCTAGACAAAATAAAATGCACCTAAAAACCTATAATAGACGAAAACTAATAGGAAAGGGCAATAGCTTAGTTTAAAGATAAATAAATAAGTATAGGATAGTAGTTCCTAGGAAACCAAGGGTTTAAAGAATAAATAAGGTCTATAGTAGTTCTAGAGGAACATAGTATTTAACCTAAAGGTTAAAAAGTTAATATAGCAATTAAAAAGCAAGACGACTTTAAGGATCCCTTTAAAAGAAGAAAACTAAAAGAAAGTATAAATAAGTTTAGATAATAAATTATTATATAGCAAGAATAGAAGCTAGACTAAAGATTAGCTATACTAGGACATATAAAGGACAGAGTACCTATATATAAAGTTACTAATAGGCCAAAGATAGGTATACTAAGAGCTAAGTGGTTAAACGACTTAAAATAAGAAGAGAATCTAGGGGTTCCAACTAGGTTTGCAGAATAGCATACTAAAGGTTGCAGTAATGCAACAATAAAGAGATACTTCCTTATAGATACATTCTATATACTTATAGAACTATACTAAAAGTAGTATTAGTAATACAGAAATAACAAGTGGGAGGACTTCTGTATATAGTTAGATAAAAAGTTATACTAGATTAAGCTATGTTAGAAAGATAGATAAGTTATATTAAAGGAGCATTAATTATAATATTAAAGAATCTGGAGGAATAGGCCGTATATTACAGCACTGGCAAATTGCCGTCAGATTGCCGCAAACTGCCATTACGTAATGGCAAGTTGCGGCAAGTTGCCATCACGTGACCAGAAGATTGTATATAACTCTAAGCGGTACTTCCGTTCTTCTTATTTCCTTTCTTTAGCTTTAGATCCTTGTTTATAGACAATCCAATTATATAGGCTTGCGCGACCCTCTTGCCGTACTCATGCCTTAATTAACTAAGTTGCTAATATTATCCAAAGCTCGTTACTACTCTTCTTTCCTAAGAAGGAACTTAAATATATCCATAAGGCCATAAATAGGATAAGGACACAGAACAGGACCCTAAGGACATTACCAGAACTACAAGAATAGGACAGACCCCTAAGAACCAAAAGAATATAAATAGAATGCAAAACCTAAGAATAGGACACGCATGGACTAGAACTCCTAGGAAATAAACAAACACTAAAAATTACCTAATACCCCTACCACCATGCTAAGAAATATAGTAGCTGGCAAAGCCGCTACAGAACCCGCAAATACCTCCAATAGTAAAACAGTCGCCGTATTAACCCCCCAGGAAGAGCTCGCAGCAGCTAATACTAAAATTAAACGGCTTTAAGAGCTGCTTAAAACCAGAGACACCCCTACACCTAGCAAAGAGTTATTAGACACTTAAAGACTTACTATAGTCCTTAAGACCCTAGCCTAATATATAGCATTAGCATTGTTATGGTCCGCGAAGGTTACGGACCCTCCTTTACTTACAGACGGAACTAACCCTATATTTAATAATTGGAAGCTTTAACTATAAGACAAGCTTAAGGTTAATACAAACCACTTCCCTACTACTTAAGCTAAGATAGCCTATGTCTTTGGCCGTACCGGTAGGGACATATAGACATATCTACGCCCGTGATACGCCTAGGACTTAGTAGACCCCTTCCTCTCTAGAGAAGAGATAATTAACCACCTATCTTCCATTTATAAGGACCCCTTTAAGATATAGAACGCCCGCCTTAATTACAAAGCCCTTAATATAAAAATAATAGAGACCTTTTTAGCTTTTTAGACCCGCTTTCTGCACCTAGCTAGCCAAGCCCAAATTCCCTATAAAGACCTAATGCCAGACCTCTTTAACAAGCTTAACCTAGACCTATAGCGCGCCGTACTACCAGTTTTTACTACTATATAGACGCTAAAGGTACTTACAGACTACTGCCTAGCTATTAATTAAGGCCTCCGTTAAATTAAGGCATAAGCCAAGCAGTACAAAGCTAGAAACTCTTTAAACTAGACTACAAGCGCTACAAGAACAGCCCGCAGTGCCCCAGCATGATCAGCAACTCCTACAGCACCAGCCGTACAGCCTACCGTCAGTTTAGCAGCTAGCCACGCAGCTAGCCCTGCTATAGGCCCGGCGCATACTTGGCTGATGTATAGCAACCCCTATAGACAGGCCCTTAGTAATTAAGGAGCTTGCTTCTTATACGGCCAGAAGGACTACTTTGCTAAGGACTACCCAACAAAGGTAAAAATGGATGAAGTTCTGTTAATCCAGGAGGACAGTAAGGAGTTAGAAAAAGAGGAACCCTAGAGAAAGACTCCTCTCTAAGGTTAAAAGGAATTAATATGTCACATATTAATCTAGGTTGGCTAGTTAGTAGAAAAAGCTGCACTATCCCTTGTACTTTATTTTGTAATAGATATTAAGTTTTAACCTCTGCTTTAGCTAACTCTGGAGCAAATGCCTTTACCTTAATAGATACCTAGTATGCTATAAAGCTGGCTAACTTTTTAAATGCATCCCTTAAAGAACTGCCCAAACCAGTCCCTATCTATGGGTACAATGGACGGATAGGACCACCTATTATAACTATCTTACAGATCCACCTCCGTGTTAATAGACAAAGGTAGTATAATATCCCCTTTCTTATTACAGACCTAGGAAGCCACAATATAATCTTAGGAAGAAAATAGCTAGCCTATCTAGGCTTATAGCTTGACGTACGGAGTAGACGGCTTGTCTGGCCTAAAACCTTACCCCCAACACCTTCTTTTATAAAGGAAATCAGCATTACAATAAAAAACCTTATACGGCTACAGATAGACACCGTTTACCAGGCCAATGCTATATATAGGGACCAGGCATTTAAAAAAGATATACAGCTTAATCCGCAACGGATCTGTATACTATAACACTCCCAGACTACTAATATTGTGCCGCCAACACTAAGGACCTAGGAAGCCAGTAATTAGCCAGATAGACCAGGCCCCATATAGCCGCAAAGAATAGCAAGGAATATCAAACGCCATACTAAATATATAGACCAGAGGGATAACTTATGGAAGATGGAACAGGAGCTAAAAAAGATTACAAACCCTAGACCGCAAAATACGGCCTAATAATGGTCCGTAAAGAAACCTACAGACCTCCCACTAGTTAATATCTACTATATTAGCGCTGTAGGATTCTATTAGAACTTGGTTCAACCTAATACTATTACCTTTACCACCAGCTTATATAAAATTGATTAAATAATTAAGGAAAAGGAAAATAAGCTTAGTGAATAGAAAGGCGAGCTTATAGACAAGGAGCTAGTAGAACAGAAACTGTCCCATTAACACTGGAAATTTAAGGACGTGTTCTTTAAGGCAGTGTCTAATATACTCCCGCCTTACCAACTGTACAACCACAAGATTAAGATTAAGCCAGATAAGGAAGACACACTTAGCTATAGCCCCCTTTATTAGCAGTCCACTGCTGAATTATAGGCTATAAAGCAGTACCTTATTAATAACTTAGATAAGGGCTTTATTGAACCTAGTTAAGCCCCTTTTAACTCGCCTATTCTCTTTACCAAAAAGCCAAATAGAGGACTTTGTTTCTGTATTAACTACCGCAAACTAAATAATGTAACCCGCAAGGACCGCTATCCACTGCTCTTACTTAATAAGACTTTAACCCAAATAAGTAGAGCTAAGATCTTTACTAAGCTTAATATCCGTTAGGCCTTTTACCGGATTAGGATAGACCTTAGATTGGAAGATTTTACTATATTTCGGACCTGTTACGGAACATATAAATGCAAAGTACTTCCTTTTAGACTGACCAACAGACTGGCTACGTACCAGCAATATATAAATGATATACTCTTTAACTACCTTAATAACTTCTACACGGCCTACCTGGATAATATTATAATCTACTCCAAAAATAAGTTAGAACACGAGGAGTATGTCTATAAAGTCCTATAATGGCTTTGCGAGGCCGGCCTCCAGGCCAATATTAGGAAATTGGAATTTAGTATTAAGCGTACAAAGTACCTAGGTTTTATTATTAGTATGGACGGAATTAAGGCCGACCTAAAGAAAACGGCCGTAATTAACCAGTGGATACCCCCACAGACCGTAAAGGGGGTGCAATTATTTTTAGGTTTCTATAACTTCTACTAACGCTTTATTAAGAACTACAGCAGGATTACCTAGCCTCTTAACCACCTTACTAGGAAGGACCAGCCATTCCACTTTAACGCCATATGTATGCAGGCCTTTAATGAGCTTAAAAAACGGCTAGTATCGGCTCCCTTACTTGCCCACTTTGACCTAGAATGGCCCTTAATGCTAGAAACTGATGCCTTAGACGGCGCAATAGCCAGTATTTTCTCCTAGAAGTAACCGGATGGAGAATAGTACCCTATTGCATACTATTTGAAGACTATAATAGATGCCAAGCTAAACTACCACATCCATGATAAAGAAATGCTGGCTATTATCTCTAGCTTTTAGCACTAGCGTATATAGCTAGAGGGGACCCCTAAGCCCATTAAGGTAGTTTTGGATTATAAGGCCCTAGAATACTTTATAACAACTAAGGCCCTTACGGCCCGGTAGGCACGCTAGGCGGATATCCTATCTTAGTTTAACTTCTTAATTATATATAGACTAGGCGCTACAAACCGTGCGGATGCTCTTATAAGGCGTAAACAGGACCTAGGTAACTAGGCGGCTGTAAAGATCTTATTACGGACCCAGACACTACTATGACCAGAGCACCTTAACCCCTGGATACAGGTAGAACTAAATACGGACCCTTTAGACGCTAAGATATGTCCCGTTGATTCCATGGAACTTGACCTTATTAATAAACTGCTGTAGGCAAACCGTACGGCCCCCTCTCTATAGGAGTACCGCAAAAAGGTAAAGGATGCTACTAGCCTATAGTCCCTTAAAAATGGACTGCTTAAGCACCAGGAACGGCTAGTAGTGGTAAAGGAACAGAATTTATGGACCCGGCTTATCGCGGAAGCATATACCTAGGTCTCTATGGCTTACCCTAGAAAAAATAAGATCCGTAAAATTATTAGTGACCGTTACTACTAGCCTGGAATGGTTATGGATATTAATTGCTATATACAAAACTATAACAACTGCTATAGGTCTATAATTCCATAAGACAAGACCCTAGGACTATTAAAACCACTCCTAATACCAGAGCGCCCCTAGCAGCACATTTTTATGGATTTCTATAAGCTACCTACGGACCGTAACGGATATGATATAGCTATAGTTATAGTCAACCGCTTTGGTAAGCGCCCGTTCTTAATCCCTTGTTATAAAAATATTAATGCAAAAGAGGCGGCCTAATTATATATCTACTACGTCTACCGAATTTATAGACTACCAGATACTATTGTATCTAATTATAGGCCATAGTTTATATTGGCTTTCTAGAATGAGTTTACCCGGATTCTAGGTATTAAGCTAAAGCTTTCTATGGTATACCACCCCTAGATAGATGGCTAGACGGAGATTATAAACCAGTATTTAGACCAGAGACTCCGACCCTTTATTAACTACTTTTAGGATAATTAGGCCAAACTGCTACCTCTAATAAACTACGCCCAGGCTACCCTATCCTACAACTTTATAGGATTTGCACCTATCCAGCTGGAAATAGGGTATTTACCCTATATAAGCTTTAACTGGGAAAGACCAGAAGGGCTATATACCGTACGCGAAAAACTATCTTATGAGAAAGCATGGCATTACGCTAAACGCTTAGAAGAAGCCTGGAAAGTAGCCTATATAAACCTAGAAAAGGCCTAGAAATTAATAAAACAGTAGGCAAATAAGCATAGGCGTAAGCCCGACTTTACTGTAGGCGATAAGGTCTGGGTTATAATAAAGAACTAGAAAATAGAACGGCCTAGCTATAAGCTAGACTATTAGATAGCAGGACCGTATGAGGTCCTTAAGAAAAGAGGTAACTTATACAAAGTAAAGCTCCTGGATTTGATTAAGGTCTACCCTATCTTCTTACCAGATAAGCTATAGAGAGCTGCAAATGACCTATTACCTGGACAAAAGAATGAACCGCCCCTGCCAATTTAAGTTAATGGCGACGACAAATAGGAAATTGAAGAAATACTAGCCTATAAACTTGTACGAGGAACACTAAAGTACTGTGTAAGTTGGAAAGGATATAATCCAGACCCTACCTAGTACCCCGCATGGAATTTTATAGGTAGCCCCTATAAGTTACAAGAGTTTTATAGCCGCTATCCTAACAAACCTGGACCACTAAAGTACTTAGATGAGTGGATGAAGTGCTAGTATAGCGAAGACAATAGATTACCAGTAGAGTATAAAGATAAGAATGCCCCGCGGGGGTAATATGGACATACAAAGCCTGAGGGCAGGCTTTTTTGGAGGGGGGAGTAATATTACAGCACTGGCAAATTACCGTTAGATTGCCGCAAACTGCTGTTATGTAATGGCAAGTTGCAGTAAGTTGCCATCACGTGACTAGAAGATTGTATATAACTCCGAGCGGTGCTTCCGTTCTTCTTGTTTCCTTTCTTTAGCTTGGATCCTCGTTTATAGACAATCCAATTATATAGGCTTGCGCGACCCTCTTGCCGTGCTTGTGCCTCGATTGACTGAGTCGCTAACACCGTAGACTAGAGAGAAATAATGTGGATATTAGTACTAGCAAATAATATATTAATATTTAGATTAGTAAGGGATAGGTTTAAATTTAAGAGCAAAGACAAACTAAGAGTTAACCTAAAGCACCTAGTATATTATATATTGGCATAGATTGTATATATGGATAATACGTATAATATGTATAGAACACCCAAGGATAAATATTGCAAGTATCTAATAAGAATATATTAGATAATAGACAAAAGGCAGTATAGAAATGCTAAGTATATATATAGTTAGCACCTAGTAGAAGTTTAAGAGTTAGGGGACTTAATACTTTAATTAGGAAGATTCCTTATAGAAAAATACCTAGATAGATAATAGCAGTAAAAGTGCCTAAAGAATACTTGTCTATAGTATATTAAAGATAAAAAGCGAACTAAGTATTGGCTGTAGAAGGACTAAGTATAGTTAAAGTTTAATAGTTAATAGTTGGGAAAAGCGGAGGCCTATAGGACCAGAGGGAGCCAGTGGTAGAGCCTTAGACCCTTAAAGGAGTTATAGGTTAATACCTAAACCTAAAAGTTAGTTAGTAAGATTAAAAGTTTAAAGTATTAGTAAATAGCGGAGTAATAAGAAACCATATATTACTAATAGCAGTTAAAAGGATAGGGTTACTATATAGATAGAAAGAATACTTATACCCGTTAATAATAATTTTAGGAGATCTAATAGCCTATAGAGGAAGTATTATTAATCTTAAAACAGGACCTATTTAGCTAACTATTAAAAAAAGAAAAGTTAAGATATCTTTTAATATTCTACTATTAGGAAAGGACAAGGCAATACTAGGAATGCCTTGGTTACAGGAATATAATTTAAAGATTAATTGGGTTATAGGATAAGTTAATATTAAAAATATATAATAACGCAGAATATAATAATATACTAAGATAGTATAGTACTAGGCTAGAGCGACGTATAAAGAGACCAAGCGAGGCTTAAGTTATATACTAAAGAGATACTATAAATATAGTAAAAAGCTATTAGAGTACGTAGTATAGGACTACAAAATAGAGTTAGAACTAGGAACAAGTCCAAGGTTCTTTCTAACCTATAAGCTTACTAAAACTAAGTTAGTAGCGCTTAAGGAGTTTGTCTAGGAGAACTTATAAAAGGGATATATTAAATCATTGCAGTTATTAGCGGGATATCTAGTGCTGTTTATACTAAAGAAGAACGGAAAACTTAGGATATATATTAACTATAGACAGTTAAATAGTATTATAAGAAAGGATAGGTATTTTTTACCCTTAATTAGTAAAATCTAAAATAGGGTAGGTAATATGTAAATCTTTATAAAGATAGATCTAAGATAGATATACTATTAGATTAGGATTAAGAAAGGAGATAAATAGAAGGCAGCCTTTAGGTTAAAGGGAGAACTATATAAGCCGTTAGTTATGCAGTTTAGACTTATAAATGCACTAATAACGTTTTAAAAATAAATTAATAGTGTGTTAGGAGAATACCTTAATAATATTATTTACTTAATAAGCGAGTAGGAATATAAAGAATATATTAAGTAGGTCTTAGAAAGACTATAAGAAGAAAAGATGCTAGTAATAATTAAGAAATGCAAGTTCTTTATAAGGAAGACTAATTTTATAGGATTTATTATTAAACTAGGAAAAATTAGTATGGACCTAAAGAAAGTAGAAGCTATAGTAAGTTGGCAGGAACTAGAGAACATTATACAGTTAAAATTGTTCTTAGGGTTTTGCAACTACTATAGAAGGTTTATTATATAATAGTTAAAGAATATTAAACTGTTTATAAGACTTATAAAAAAGGAGGAACTATGGATATAGGGAAGAAAATAGAGGAAGCTATTCCAGGAACTTAAAGAGTTATTCACCCAGGATCTAATTCTTAAGATCTACTAACTATAGTTAGAGATAGTGGTTAAGATAGATGCGTTAGACTTTACGCTAGGAGCGTACTTGCTATAGAAATATTAAGACAGATGGCATCTAGTAGTGTACTATAGTTGGAAAATAACACCAGTAGAACTAAACTATAATATTTATAATAAGGAGTTGCTAGGTATAGTCGCAGCACTTAAGGAATAGAGAGCATTCTTATAAGGCATAGAAAAACTATTTATAGTTAAAATGGACTATAAAAACCCAATAAAATTCCTAATAATAAAGGAATTAAACTAAAGACAGGTTAGATAGGCGGAAATGCTTATAGAATATTACCTTAAAATTTAGCATACTAAGGGAACTGAAAATGTAAGAGTAGATACACTTAGTAGAAAGGCAGAGTTGTAAAATAAAGAAAAGCTATTAGGGGCAGTGTTACGCAAAAACAAAGACGGATTAATTAGGTATAATTATCCTAAAATTGCAGTAATAAGAGAAAAAAGGAGCTATAAGATACTGTTACGAAGTGCATATAGAGCAGTTCATTAATGAAATAGGTTGATTGATTGATTATTAGGGCCCCTAGGGCTTTGAGCTTAAGAAGAGATTTTACAGTACACGTGCTCTATATACGTACTCCACGTGTCCCATGCCTTATAGAGACTACAGATTATCTAACACACCCCTTTAGCTTTAAGCTTGTCTAGGATAAAGCTAACTACCTTCTTATATCCGTCTATGTGTTAATTAAACCATAATCTTATCTAAATTCTTCCATCTCGCTAATATTCTCCCTTAGGCCCTTTAGTTGCTTCTCCTTAACTAGCCGTTCCTTAATATCCGATTATATTAATAAAGCTTTTAGAACCTCTACTTAGGCAGGGCCTTTATAAGTCCATCAGCGATTATCTCCTTCTGTGACTCTTATAGGTCTCTTATCTTTAAATAAATACTAATAGTCCCGAAGGGAATGTCCTTATCTTTTACACGCTAAGCATTTAGGTATTAGCTTCTTATAGAACGTCTCCTTATCTACTAGTGTCCTAGCTCTCTTTAAGCGGCTAGTATATACTAAGGTATTTCCTCTTCTTAAATCTTTAGTAGTATTAGAGAAATACTTAAGGGCTAAACTCTACGAAGTCTATGTTAAAGGTACTCCCTCTTATAGTAGCATTAGCTTTCTATAAAGGTGCTTTAAGTCCTTCTTATAGCTCCTTTACTACTCTATAGTATTTAGAAGATCTTAACTTCTATAGGTTATTTAACTTAAGAGTGTACTTTATATAATAGGCGTCGCTAAAAGGTTAAATAACTTCTGCTAATTCTTAAAGCTAGATTCTATTAGATATTTAAGGGATATTATACTTTTCTCCTAGTATTATTACATATTCCTATTAATTCAGCTACTAATTTAACTTTAATAAGTGTTTAAACCCCTTAAGAGCTTCTTTGTACTAGTATTATACCTTCCTTTTTATAAATAATAATATAGGTTCTGTGTTCTCCTTTAACTAAGATAGCCATTCTTTAACTATAAGGGAAGAGTTAAGCATTAGCTTCTTCTAAATTAATATTATAGATATAATCTAGGTACGGATCTATTAAAAATAATCTTCCTATTTTAGGAAATACTTTATATTCTAGTTATAGTATTGTCTGCTATTCTTATACACTTTCTATTTATTTATTAAGAGCTATATATATAAGGTTACATTCTTATTAAAATCTATAACTTTTAGATAGGGTGGTTCTTATAGTAGACCTTATTAAGGTACTGTATTGTCTAGGTTAATGTGGGCCTAAATTTACTAATCTATAAGGGCTTGGAGTTGCTATAGCCATTAATCCCAGTCTTCTGGCTTATTGAGGATAATTGTAGTTGACGAACTCAACATTAGTGGAGTCATTTGACTGATAGGCAAAGGAGGAATTGAGATGGTATTTTGTCGTTAGGACCGTCCTTATTATCAGAATCGTCCTATAACGATAAGATAGAATTCTGTGGAATCTTGTGGAATCTTATGGAATCTCGTCCTATGACAATTAAGGTAGGATTTCTGTTAGAGTCTGCGTCTTAACAATAAGGTGTCAGAGTCTGACAATAAGGTAGAATTTCTTTAAATGATTAAGTAATAGCTGAATAGCTTCTTGAGTCGGCGGACTGGGCTTATAACTATCACGAAGTGCATATAGAGCAGTTTATTAATGAAATGGGTTGATTGATTAATGATCGGGGCCCCTGGGGCTTTGAGCTTAAGAAGAGATTTTACAGTGCACGTGCTCCACACACGTGCTCCACGTGTCCCGTGCCTTATAGAGACTATAGATTATCTAACGGATACTAGAAAGTATATAGTTAAAGAGGATCTAAGAGGCATAAGATAAAGATTTAGACTTAGAACAGTATAAGCACTATAAGGTTATATATATACTAAAGACAGTTGTAAAAGAGTTTGTGAAAGACTTTTATAAGGGAATAACTTAAGGACACCATGGGGCTATAGGCTTAGTGTTACGACTTTAGGAAAAATTTATTATTTAGAGAATCTAAGGATTAGCAAGATAAGTTATAAAGGAATATCTAGACTATTAGAGAAACAAACTAATAAGGCATAAGCTATATAGAGGGTTATAATCTACTAAAACACTAGAGAGGCTATAGGAGGTTATATTATAGGACTTTATTATAAAGTTGCTAAAGTTAAAAGATCCTATTACCGGATAAGATTATAACGCAATCCTAGTAATAGTAGATAAGTTAACTAAGTAGGGCTACTTTATAGTATGTATAGAAGAAATATTAGCAGAAGATATAGCTAGAATCTATATTAGAGAAGTACTTATAAGACATAGAGTACTAATAAAGATTATATTAGATAGAGATCTAAGATTTATAGTAGCATTTTAGGAGGTATTTTTAGCTAAATAAGAGGTTTAAGCAGTAATATTAATAGTATATCACCTGCAAACGGACGGCTAAATAGAGAGACTGAACTAGACATTAGAGTAGTACCTAAGATATTATATTATTACATATAGAACAATTAGGTATTATTACTACCAGTTATATAGTTTGTATATAATGCTATACCATAAGAGGGAATAGGCACGTTACCTTTTAAAGCAAATTATGGATATAAGCTAAGAATATTATTATCACCATAATAAGTAAAGAAGATAAGTAGTACAGCTAAGGAAAGAATGGAAAACCTAATAAATCTTTATAATTACCTTAAGGAAATAGCAAAACTAGTATAGGTAAGGATAAAAAGGTACTATAATGCTAAGAGATTTAAGGGACTAGATCTTAAGGAGGGAGATAAAGTATGGCTACTATATAAATTTTTTAAGAGTTAACAACCAAGCAAGAAATTGGACTATATTAGGTTAGGACCATTTACAATAAAGGCAAAAATCTTAGAAATCACGTATAGACTTAACTTACCCAAGAAAATAAAAATTTACCCTATATAGTATATTATAATACTAAAGCCAGCACATGGGAATATTAAGCTATTAGTCTATAAGGCAGATATATATAGAGGATAAGAAGAGGACAAATAGGAAGTTTTAAGGATGATTGGTTATAAGGACGTTAATAACAAAACATAGTATAAGATTAAGTAGATAGTATTACAGTGCCATTATATAGGTAAGCTGAATAACTACATTATGGTATAAAGAGGAGAGGAGGCGAAAGGGGTATTATATATAAGTAGTAGGGCCAGGCGCTAAGGCGCTAGTGGTAGGCTAGCTAATAGTAGGAAATAGTACAAGATAGTATAAAACAGTATATAACAGGTTAGTGCCGTAATAGTACTTCCCTCCCCTAGAAGGTTTAGTCTCTAAACTAAATAAGTAACTCTAGAATAGAATATTGCGGTACTAGTAAATTGCGGTTATATAACTAGTAGCTATAGTATTAGTAAAAAACAGTAAATTTGGTGCGCAAAGATGTTAGTTTTACTTACCGCTTTTAGCCAAGCTAATAGCAATTTTCTATCCTAGGGATAGAAAATCCTAATTAGTTAGCTTAATAAATAGCATTGGCAGAACTCTATACTGCTACCTAAATTAATTAGGCGTGGCGCTCTTGGCAAGAATTTAACTAATTAGATAACTTTAACCGGTGGTTAAAGTTCTATAAGATCTCAACTTTTCTAAATTATTATAGTTGTTGTCCACGGCCTTAATATAGTAAGTCTTTTTTACCTTATACCCAGTCTAGGGGTCTAGGCTTCTTAGGGTATTGTTTATAGAACTTTAGTAGTGCGCGCTTATACCCTTTTAGAGACTTCTTAGGTTTCTAGGTTTTTTTATTATAATACTTCTACTTAATATAGTACGTTAAGCCGTGCTCATCCCTTTGTTTACTATATATATTAAGATTTTTTTTAAATTCCCACTTATCCATAATATTGCCGTTATTATCTCTTTTGGCTATTCTGCCTACGATATTATAACATTCCTCCTTATTAATACATACTTAGCTAGGGATCTCCTTAGGGAACTAGAGGCGGACTTTTAATATATAAAAAGACTTATTAATGCGAATATAGTCTAGGGGGTCTACCATAACTGCCCCTCTATAGGCAGCTGAGATAGGCTAGGGTCTATCCTAGTTATTATCCCATTTCCTCTTAGGCCAGTTAGTCTTTATATTTTTAAGCCTAACTATAACTATATTGTTCTTTTTAAATATTATACCTTTATCCTGTTTTATATTGGCGTTATCTTTATAGCGTTACTAGGAGATATAAGCTAGAGCTTTAAGCTGAGTTAGGATATGCTTAAAGCAGTTAGCAATAGTATTAGCTTATAGGTACTCTCTCTTTATATATATAGACGGGCTAATAGCTAGGGGCCCGCTGGTTCGATACCTAAACGTAGGTTATAGCCGTAGTTAGTAAAGAACGGTAAGATTCCCATGGTCTTGTTAACTTAGTTGTTTATAGCAAACTTAGTAAGGGGGAGCCAATCTACCCAGTTATCTTAGGTAAAGCTTATAAAAGCGCATAGGTACTTGTTTATTGCTATGTTAATAATCTTGGTCTAACTATCTATTTTAGGGTGCTATATAGAACTAAGGTTTAGGGTCACCTTTAGGCATTAGTTTAGGCAACGCTAGAAGTTAGAGATAAATAAAGACCCTCTATTAGAAACAATAGTGCTTAGGGCGCTATATAACTTATAGATAGTATAGGTAAATACTTTAATAAGCTCCTTAGTATTTAGACTAGTAATAGGAATAAAGTATCTTATCTTTATTAGGCGGTTAATAATAATAAAGATATATCTATATATTTTACCGTTGCGAAGGCACTTAGGTAGGTTAATAATGTGGTTAATGGAGATATCGGTCCATAGGCAAACTGGTAGTTCTAGTAGTTTTAGGAAACTAAGCGGTGCTAAGTATAGGGTCTTTATATAAAAGCAGAGAGCGAAGTCTTTTATAAAGGTAGCCGTAAACTATAATATATTTAGCTACTAATAGGTTTAACTAAGGAGGTTTAGAGTCTTAACGTGACTAGGGTAGCCTATAGGACCTAAACTATATATGCGGTATATAACTTCTAGTTAGAGTTTAGGTAAATTAGGGACGAATACTCGGTTTCTATAGTAGATTAGGCCGTTAATAATTAAGTATTTAGATTTATTATAGCGGAGCAACTTCCTAATCTGCTTAGGCCAGCGGCATCCCTTACGGCCTTCCTGTTCTTATAGCGCGGCCAATATATCTCTAGCTAGTTCGTTCTCCTTATAGGTATTCTTAATAAGTTCCTTAAGGTTTTTTTTCTTAGGCTCTAGGTTTATTACTATAATAAAGTCTTTAACACTCTGGTTGTAGGATTTACTTAATAGCTTATCTAGGATAGCGGGGTTAACTTTTTTTGGTAGTAAAATAATGCGGTCTTAGTGTTATAGATATTTATTACTAGTATTAGCAGGCACCACGCCTGGGAGGCGGCTAAGAGCGTCTAGGATTGTAGCTTTAGTACTAGGCCTATAGGTAATAATAAAGTTAAACTAGGAAAGGAACTTAGCCTAATAGCCTTAGCGCTAGTTTAGTTGTTTTATTATTATAAAGGTCTAAAGGTTCTTATAGTCTATAATAATCTTAAATAGTTACTTAGTTCCTTAGAGTTTAGGGCGCCATTCTTCTAGTACTTTTATAATTATTAGGAGTTCCTTATTATATATTTTATAGTTATATTTAGGGGCAGAGTGCTTAGCAGAGAAGAATGCAACTGGCTTAAGTTTGCTATTTTTACTAGCTTAATAAAGCACTCCTCCTAAAGCCTAGTTTAAGGCGTCTATCTCTACTATAGTCTTCTTTATATAGTTATAGTATGCTAAGACCGGTGCTGTAGTAAACGCTATTTTTAGGATCTAGAGCGCCTGTGTTTAATCTAGACTCTATAACTAGCTAGTACTTTTCTTTAGTAGCCTAGTTATAGGCTTAACTACCTTAGAGTAGCCTTGGATAAATTGTTAATAGAAGTTTATAAAGCTAAGAAATTACTGTAGTTCCTTAACTAACATTGGGTCCTTCTATTTCTATAAGGCCTACACCTTCTTAGGGTCTATAGTTATGCCATTAGTTAAGATAATTAAGCCAAGGTATTTTATTTTAGTAGCATAGAACTTAGACTTATTAATGTTAATTTGGAGTCTAGCGTTACCAAGTCTCTAGATAATTTTGTTTACATATTTTATATACCCGGCGCGTGTTTTAGAGAAGATAAGAACATTATTAAGATACGCAGTAGAGTAGTCGTTAAGGGCATTATATAAAATATGGTTAATATAGTTCTAAAACATAGTAGGCGCGTTATAGAGACCAAATGGTATAACTAATATCTTATAGAGTCCAAACCGGGTAATAAATGCTATAAGCCACTTATAGCCTTTCGCAATCCAGATCTGGTTAAACGCAGCAATTATATTAAGTTTAGTGAAGTACTTAGCGCTATAAAGTGCGTTAAGTATCTTATGGACTAGTAGCAATGGGTACCAATTCTTAATAGTAACCGTATTTAGGCCTTAGTAGTTATAGTAGATTTGTATACTACCGCCAGGTTTTATAGTAAGGAGAAATGGTACAGCAGCTAATAAGGTTAATTTATAGATAAAGCCCTTATCTAGTGTCTTGTTAATCCACTTCTTTATACAACTAAGTTTAGCGGGTAAGAGTAGTCTATTCTTGTAATATGGGGCCTGCTTTTTGGGCATAATCTTAATTTTATAGTCCTATAGTTAGTAAGGGGGCAGCTTATCTACGTTCTTAGGGAGGAAGTGCTTAATATATTTACGAGACTCCTTTAGTTAGCATTATAAAATGTCTTTATAGGTTAATCCTAGTTTACCTCTTAGGAATTTCTTAATATTAGTATTGACTATCTTCTGACGTAGAGACTCGGACTTAGTTTTTAGGTTTGTTTTAAGAAAGTTATAAAAATAAGGGGGTAGCGCTTTACGGGCTTCCTTTATTATATAGTTGCCTTCTACTAGCTAGCGGAAAGACTTTTCTAATAGGTTTAGTACTTCTATTAGGCCTATAGGTAGCTCTTTAAGTAGCTATTAGTATTCTTTTTATTTAACCAGTTCTACTAGCTCCACTATATAGATCCTTATTACCTTTATACCTTTTTATTTATAGAACTAGGTAAAATTAATAGTATAAATATATTTAATATCGTCTAGGTTTGGGCGTGTCTGGTCTTCTAGTACTACAGCTAGGCTAATATAGCTTAGTTAGCCCAGGGGGGTGGAAATAAGGCGGTAGCCCTATACAGTATGCGTAGGGGATAGGTATAAGGTTAGGCGTTATAGGGAGGAGGTCTTAACTACTCTGGTTTTGGCCCTAGCTATAACGCCCTTAGCTATTATATGTGCGGTTGTATATATATATAGCAAATATCTTAAAGTTAGGTGTTTTATTAGCTGACCTAGGTTAAGCGGGTATATATAAGGGACTTATAGTTCTAGCGGTGTTAATTTTTTCAGGGATAGGGTAATAGTCCAGTCCTCTAGAATCTCTATTTTGTTTACTATATATATTAGCTTACTAGTATTAGGCACCTCTTTTACTATTAGCTAACAGTATCTAAGGGTTAGCCGTGTAATACGTCCGTGTAGTGCTATTTGGTTATAGTTAGGGATATATTATAGAAGACAGTTATAGGCGCAGTAATTAGAGTTAAACTTGAGCTTTAGAATAGGGAAGTCTATTTTTAGGTTATGCTTTTTAAGCTAGGGCATTCTAAGAATTACTAGTATTAAGGGTAATAACTTTATAACATAGAAGAGTATAGATTCTATATAGTGGCCAATTGTTATTTTTACTATAAAATAATGGATAATAAAGCTGGATAGGAGTCTATTAGTAAAGCAAAGTGGTTTTAAAACTAGGAGTCTTTTTATTATAACATTATACTTTTTTATAAGCAAGTCTTTATCTATAAACGCTGGTGCTGTACTACTACTATTAATAAGGCTTACTGTTTTAATAAAAACTTCTAGAAGTAGGTTGTATAATAAGGAGAGGTAGGTCTAAATAAGAATAGCATTTCTATTATTATTTGCTATTCTAAGATTAAGTAGCAGCTAGCTTAGAATAAGGTCTAACTAATCTAGTAGTATAGATATAATCCTTTTATCTTCCTCTCCGTATAGTTCTAATCCTTAAAGGCGACTTAGTCTAAGGGTTGGCCTTTTAATAACTGGATTATAGGACTTGGTTAGTAGCTATAGTCTTAGCTAGTATATCCTAATATATTGGTTTCTAACGGTATATATATGCTAGGGGGTACTTTACTAAGGATATAGCCAGTCTTATAGTTAGTAGTAGTGCAAAGGACTAATCTGTAGTTTATATACGGAACTATTGGCTAGGGTTATACTGGGGAAGGGAATTATAGGGGCGAGTCTCTGTGTCTAAATCCACGTCTACGTCTATAATTACTGCCTTAGTTGCCATCTCCTCTACTAAAGAATTTACTATATCCGTGGCCGTCGTAGCTTCGCCTTGACCACCCACCCGAAGGGTGGGTGGTCAAGGCGAAGCTACAAAGGCCACGGATAGCTAGAAAGGGGTTAGCGTAGTAGCATTAAAAGGGGATTTAGGTTCTTTTTAGAGTTATAAGCATCTTTCTAGTGGCTAGGTTGACTATACGCTATACAGAGTCTATTATCCATATAATTTCTTTAAACGTTATTAGGGAGGCTGCTACTACTACTACTAAATTTAATGGCGTTAAGGTCTATTAGGTTATTCTATAGTGCTAGTGCTAGGGTATTATTAGGTGGTATAGGTTAATAGCTACTAGTGGTATTTAGCTTAATGGTATTTAGCTTTATTTAGCAAGTGTAGTTCTATAGGTTATAGGCAAACACATCTATCTGCTCGCTCTAGCCCTTATAGTTAGCATTACCAATTTTATAGCTAAGGGTAAGGGCTAGGTCCTTTATCTTAGGGGAAATATTCTTCTTAAGCAAATTCACTTTTTATTCCTTAGTCTTATTTACTTTAATTATTAATTTATTAAGCTCTGCTTTCTAGGACCAGTAATTACGCTTACCCTAGTACAGGGTATCCAACTTATTTTTAGCTGCTTAGGTTATATCTATGGTCTTATAGTGCTTCCTTATATATACAAATATAGACTCTTAGTTAGAGAAGGTCCATTTGCTTAAGTTATTTAGGTGTATACGTAGTATATTAAGGCCATACTTAATATAGTTATAAGCCTTATTAGTTAGCATGTCTAATATATAGAGGACATCGTCTATTAGGGTTTTAAAGCACTTTATATCTCTTTAGAAAACGCCTTAAATCTTCATTTCCTATATTTAAAAATTTTCTTACTTTTTAGTTGGTAATCCCTTACCATTAAACGGGGTTAGGTCTTTTACTTCACACTTTCTTCTATAGGGTTTAGTTAGAAGAGGGTAGCTAATAGCGGTATTCTTATTGGCAATAGTCTAGGTAAGTATAGTAATCTAAGAGCTTAGGTTTTATATAGTCTCAGTATATATCAAAGCTTATTATTTATATTGTTTTATATATAGTTTAAGTGTCTTAAGGGAGTTAATTCTATACTGCGCTTCTTTATATTAGAGCTTTACAGTTTAGCCTTTATTATAGATAGTCTAGAGACCGCTCTTAACGCTAGTTAAGAAGGGTATACATGTAGAGAGGTGCTAGAAGGTTTCTGCTACCTTAAGGTCCTTGGGGTACTCTAGACCACTCCTAATTGCCTAGGTAATATTAGGGTAGGATATAAGCTTTGCAGTGTGGGAGAATTGAGTAAACGACTTGATTGTAAATCTATGGAAATTAAGTGTAATATATACATAAAATTGAGTACAGGCAATAGAGACAGGTAGTAAGAAATACGAGATATATAAGGGTAGTGCTGACGCTGTCTTGGAGCCTTTTAGGCTGCAGTCTTGTGGCTCGGCCAGTATCGGTAGTTTATTACACATACCCCTAGATTTAACGGTGTAGTTAAAGCTATAGAAAATAAAAATAAACGTAGAGACTATACCAAAATAGGGAATTTGGGATACAATTTAGGAGTAGCAAGGGGATAGGGTGATGTTTAAGAGTCTTTATCAGATAATGTGGTAGTAATTTAATATTAAATATCCACCAAATTTAATTGCTTTATCTATGCCTCGTACCTTTAACGGGGTAAGATTTTGGTAAGGCCGTTGGTAGGTATTTTGGCTGTAGGAACCCATTAGATGTTAATTTTTTTGTCTTAGACTTCCTGTCTAAGCCAGTGCTAATAGACGTTGATATACCGAAGCTTGGTATTAAGTTTTGGTATATCCTGTCTTAGGAGGTGTACGGTTTATATATTGTTACATAGTAGGGTAAACTCACGTTCTAAATTAAAGCCGATTGTCTTAAAGAAACGGTGCCACTAGATAATCTTAATAGTAGCTATAGACAGGGAGAGAAGCTCCGCCTTAGTAGTTAAACGAGTTAATAATCTCTATAGGGTCACCTTCCAGTTAATTAGTCCTCTAAATAGCATAAAAAGGTATCCTTAAGAGCTCCGTCTGGTGTCTTTATGGTCCGTAAATATTGCGTTAGATGCTCTGTAAAAGGCGACGTCTTCTCCTTTAGGGTTTCTAAAGTAGATATGGGCTCTAAATACTTTGCCAGAGTATTTAATAGCTGTTGTTTTTGTTCTAAGGCAGTAGGTAATAGCTTAATTAGCCGCATTAAGGTACTTTTAATTTAGATTAGTAAGGAATTCGGCCAGCTTAGAATGCGTCTTTATAATATTAGGTCTTTTAAATATGGCAAGGTGTATAAGGGAACTGACTTGTTGCTAATAGGCTAGAGTTTTTTAAGGGTTCGTCTGCTGGTTAGATGGAGTTAGTTCTTTAGTAGGAAGTAGTAACTTAGGAAATCTTCCTGGTTAAATATTAAATTAATTAGCTATCTTTTTAATATAGGAGTCTTGGTAGAGCTAGAGCTTTCTACTTAGTCAATCTCGTTTAATTTGGATTCTTAGGAACTACTATAGGTCTCCTAGTACACGGATCTTGTATTAGTGCAGCAATTTAGCTTTAAATTCCTGTAGTCTTAAAAGGTCCTTTTTAGTAACTAGTATAGTAATATTATCTACGTAAAAGAAGATAATAAGTTATCTATTAGTGTAAAAGCAGTTTATACCTAGGATAGGCTTTAATCCAAATTTGGCTAGTATATTTATAAGCTCTTTATACCAAAGTAGTGGTAATACCTTTAATCTGTATAGCGCCATAAGTAGCTTTAGGATATGTCCGTTTTAATTAAAGCCTTCTAGGCAGTAACAGTAGACTGGCTTATCTAGTCTTGCATTTATAAATGCGTTTATAGCGTTATACTATTAAATCTCCAAATTAAATGCTGCTGCTATAGCTATAAGGGCACGGAATATTTAAGTAGCTAGGGTTGCTGTATAGGTCTCTATGGATATATAGTTAGGCCTTTAGCTTTTATAGGTAGCTGTTGCTATTAAATTTATATTTAAAGACCTATTTTAGCGAAAGGATCTAGTCGTTAGTTGCTTCTTCCTTTAGTATAGCCTTAAATATCCCTCAGCGTTTTAGGTTATTGTATTCTTTTTCCATAGCCTTTTAAAAACTAGCAGTTAAAGGGTGCTTTCTTAGCTCTTTAAGGTTCCTTAGTTTAGGGGGAAGATTATCCTAATATAGAGATAAGGATAAGGATCTAGTTCGGCTGATGTCCTTAACTAGTCCTGTGGCAAATCTAGTATAGTAACCAAATAAGGTAGATAGATTGGCTAGTGCTGCTGCGTACGCTTAATGTTAAATTTATTTGGAACCTTCTGGTAGGATAAGGTTGGCAGAAGGATTGGCTAAGACTTTATTAGCTTATAGAGCTATATTTAATGGTTCTAGAAAGCTTGGCTAGGTAGATCCTGTTTTAATTATATCTAAGATATCGTCTTAAAGTCCTCCTGGTGTAGTGTTTATTTCTAGCAGATTTGGAGATACTGTTCTGCTAGGAGTTGGTAACTGTTTAATGTCCTTTATAGGAAGCTCTGCTAAATTACTTAATATAGTCGTTTAATCTATATTTAAGGTAGGTCTATATAGGACAGATTTGTCCTTAGATTTATTCTTATAGAGAGGTTCCAGTAGACTAATTATCTAGATAGTGTCTTCTAATGCTTCCCTTAGCAGGTAGTTAATATTCTGGCCTTTAAGGTTATAGAATAAGGTCTTGTTAAATATAACGTCTCTAGTTTGGATAACTTTTTAGAGACTTAGAATCCAGATTTAATAGATATTAGTTAAATTATAGCCAACTAGGTATCCAATTAATGCATAAGGAGCTAGCTTGTCTCCCTTTCTAATATACTTATTTAACGTATAGGTCTTGTAACTGTATACGTGCATATAGGTAAGTGATGGCGGCTTGCCATAGGCGATCTTGTATGGAGTTTTCTACCCTAGTTACTTATTCGGCGTTTAATTAAAGGCATATTTAGTAGTAAAAAAAGCTTCTAGTCCTAGAGATAGGGGTAGGAATGCTTCTAGCTGTATAGCCCTTAATCATTCTATAAGGGTTCTGTATGATTACAGCACGTGGTATACCAGACGCGTAGTTACGCGTTTGGTGCACCAACCACTTGTGTGCTGACTAATCAGGGGGGAGGCGCGTCAGTATATAGACTACGTAGTCTACCTCAATAGAATCGACAGTCACCACTATCCAAAAGAGCATACGATACTATACGTATTTCGTGCCCCTGGATATGACTCACTTGTATCATTAAATTGATACAAACAGGTTCTTTTAGATTATTTAGCTCCGCTATTCTGTTCCTTAGTATATGGTGCTTAGCATTTAAAGGTAATGCCTTTGTCTGTACACTATGTCTCTAAGGTATCTTCTATTTGTCTAAATGCTTATTTATTATTACTCTAGAAGAAGATAACGTCCTAATAAAATTATGTTTTAATTAAACAGTAAGTCTTATAAATAGTAGGTAGGACGGTAGCTTTATTCTTGTTCTTAGAGGTAAATATAAAGTTAAATTTGGAATACGTGCAATAGAAATACATAATATATCTATCGCCGTTATATCTAGTTACTCCAAGGTTAATAATATTAAATGCTAGCCGTTTAAATGGTTGAGTGGCTGGATATTTATGTTCTCATCTTTAAGAGATCTGCTATATATGCTTTGCTAATAAGCAAGTTTTATATTTAATTTTAAGTGGTGCTTATTTAGTAGTTAATTTGGTAAGCTCTGCGCCATTAATATACTTAGGAAGCTATTTAATAGCAGCAGGTCCTACATAGCCGAGAATTTTATGCCATTTTATAGCTGTGGCTCTGATTGGTTTACAGGCTATTTAGCTTAGCAAAAATCTTCCTATTAAGAAGGTTAATTAAGTTGTCGAATCTAGAGTATTTATAGGCTCTCTATATATTAGTGCCTAGTGGCCCCCTAGTTATTTTGCATAGTATACTATTTCGCTAGTTGCTAAATAGTATAGCAAGTTTCATCGTAAGTTAAAATAGATATCGTTATCAGTAGCTCTTAAGAGTGCTATAATATTTATAAAAAAGGTAGGTGCTAGTGCTATATAGGATAGCTTCATTTTTAACTTCCAGTAGGTGTATTAATAGTAATAGTTACTATTCCGTAAGCTTATATATTTTTAAAATTTCCGCTAGTAATTAGGTAGTCGTTTTCTGCTATTAGGTATAAGAAAGTAAAGTCTTTTTTATTGTTGTAGACGTGGGTATCTACATTAGGATTAAGTATCTAGGTGTTTAGGAGTTTAAAAGGAGTTTAACCAGTACTAAACATAGTAGTATGGCTAGTTGATATAGTAGAAGCTGGGGTTTTAGAATTAAAATTAATTATAGATTCTATGTTCTTCTAATTTTCCTTTACTTCTTATTCTCTTTTTTAGATACGGTTAATAGTGCGCTTAATCCAAGGTATAGATAAGATTGCTTTATCTACTTTCTTCTAGATATCTACCCTCGGTCTCTATCCTTAAGGGCGCTTATATACAGTGATATAATAGCAGTCACTAAATTAGTATATAAGGCCGCATATACATTCCTTACGCCATCTTGAATTTAAATTTAAATTGCCGTTAGAATTAGAATTAATATTAGAGTCTAAATTAGAATTAGAATTATTTTAAAGGGTTGCGAATACAGAGTTATTAGTAGTTAAGGTAGAAGAAGAAGATACTATTTACTGCATATAGTAGTACTCCTTGAATTCCTTAATAAGGTTAATAATAGATAGGGCCTCTTTGTCCTTCCGTTCTTTTCTAATAAGGTCTACTTCTAGCGCTCCTACAAAACTAGAAGAGATAGGTTTAATAGCTTATATAAAATCATAGTGGGGTCTAAATCCCTAGATATCTAGTAGCTCTAATTATTCTGCCTACTTATAGACATTCCTCTAGCTATTTAACCATTTTTTAATACTCTGCTTTTTATTATAGGCTTTAAAAGCCGTGTATTAATTAAGGACGTTATACTTTTAACCTAACGTAGTAGGGGCAAGCGCTTTCTTAAGTGCTTAAAGCCGTTTATATACTATATCGAGGCCGTCAATAAGCGGAAGGTAGGCTATTGATATCAATTAAACGATATAGTTACTAACATTGCTTATAGCCTGCTCTTTCTTCTAGTGTATACAGAGGTCGTCCTTATACTCTATGTAGATTTAGTTATATACGGTAAGCTAGGTTTAGTTTAGCTGTGCTATTAATATAGCTACAGGAAGTACGTCCGCAGGTATAGGTCGTTTTGGTAGTTCTAGGCTTAGAAGCTCGTCTTTCTTCTTTAATAGGTCGATATACTGCCATACCTTATTGGTTTTAGCAGTATTTTAAATAACAAAGAACCATAGAAGCCAATTAGATAGCTTGTTAAGAATAAGGTTAATTTTAGATAAAGACTTATTCATATTAGTTATTATTTTTAGAATTTTAACAGATTAGGCAGTGTCCAGGTTAGCGTCTTGGCGAAACCTTATTTTAACAATTTAATTCGCTAGTTTGTTCTGGTATGTTCTAGTATGTTCATCAAGCTTAATCGTCCGTTCGTTTAATAGGTGAAGAAGTTCAAGACACTTGCAAAGGTAGTAGAAGTAGTGACTTCTTAAACAAGGTAGTATTTAATTAGTTAGTAGGTGGTGCAATCCAGGGTTATAACTGTAAGCTTTGCAGTGTGGGAGAATTAAGTGAACGACTTAATTGTAAATCTATAGAAATCAGGTGTAATATATACATAAGATTGAGTACAAGCAACAGAGACAGGTGGTAAGAAATACGAGATATACGAGGGTAGTGCTGACGCTGTCTTGGAGCCTTCCAGGCTGCAGTCTTGTGGCTCGGCCAGTATCGGTAGTCTGTTACATAGGAGGTATTAAAGAGGCAGGTAAGCGCTTCGCGTGTATTTGCTAATAGGGTATTGTCCATATTATAGTCGCCCATTTTAAGGGATCCGGGTAATACAATTAAAGTCTATAAGGCTGGCTGTGATACTAAGATTATCTAGGGCTGTAGTATAGTATTGTCGGTCACGCCGGGTCGCGATTATACTGGGAAAACGGAGACTATGGACTAGGGAGGCCGAGATCGCGACGGGGCGTAAGAGGAGATACCACAAACTGTCACAGTGCCATTGTGCAGGTAAGCTAAATAACTACATTATGATATAAAGAGGAGAGGAGGCGAAAGGGGTATTATATATAAGCAGTAGGGCCAGGCGCTAAGGCGCTAGTGGTGGGCCAGTTAATAGTAGGAAATAGTACAAGACAGTATAAAACAGTATGCGAGAGGTCAGTGCCGTAATAGATAGGCTATAATAAGACTACCTAGGAACTACTAGATGATTTAAAAAACGCTATAGAAAAGGTATAGGATTATTAGAAAAGAAAGGGTTAGGCAGTATTAATAAAGAAGGATTACTAAAGAATAAGTTACCTAAGGGGGACCTAAGAGGAGCAGCTACTAAGGTACTTAGAGTTATTTCCTTCTCTATTAGAGGAAAATCTATTCTTTTATTGCCAAGTTCCTAAAGACCCTATTTTATAAGTTTCTACTCCTTAAAATATACCTTTTTACGCACCTTTTTAAAATAGATTAATTAAGCAAACATAGCAAAACAAGAGTTAAGAGCCTATTATTAAGTAGCAGCAGCCTCTTACTTAGCGTTATAAGAATAATAAAGTTTAGCTAGTGCTACCAAAAGCTTATTATTAAGTTTTATAGCAGCAGATTAAACCTAGGACCCTAGTAGTAATTAATAAGGATACTTAAAGGTTGTTAAGAGTAGTAGGACGCGTATATTTAATATTAGAGACTAAGCAAACGTTATAGGACGACTAAATATTTACTTTAGTGCACTCTAAATATAAAGAGGGTTGCTAAGATAAAGGACTTACTAGCATAATATAAACTAACCCCTCTTTCGCATAATGGGAATATAAAGACAATATTATCTTACTAAGAGATAGTATAGTAGTAATGGTATAAAACTAATAAGCTATAAAGAAAGAAGAAGGAGCTTTAAGTATAGTAAGAAAAGATATTAACGAAGTTAGTTAGATGGATATTACACCTCTAGTAAAAGACTTAAAAATATTAGGAATCTTTAAGGACAAAGATAGAGAGGAGGGAGATAGTATTATAGACGCTTTAAGTATAATATTATAACTACTGGGAGAAGAGTTAGAAGAAGCTAGTTAGTTAATAAAAGTATAGTTTAAGATAACGTAGTCTGCGGGTTAGTGGGCTATATAGGTAAGTATAACGGAACCTTATAGCAGGAACTACGGTGGGTCCTATTATTAGGCTAGGTATATAGGTAAGAACAAATCAACAACGTAATAATAACTGGTGGAGTGGTTGCCTAACAGATTAACTCCAATTGTATTCTAAGATTCACTACAAGGAGAGAACTATCTATGGTAGGGACTAAGGTCCTTTAAATACATAACCGTACTCCTAAGAAATCCTCTCTTGTATGTGAGGTATATAAGGTATATAAGGTACGTAATAGACCTCGTAGACCTTATGGACCTTATAGAGCACGTCACGTGACCTTAGTTACCATTCCTCATTACATAGCTCCACCGGCTCTATCCTGGACCGTGCCTATATTAACCAACTAGCTTCCGCCGACTCTTCTCTAAGTAGTTATAATATTATACTTAAAGCGTCCGTAACACCATCTCCCTCCTCTTTATCTTTGTCCTTAAAGATTCCTAATATCTCCAAGTTATCTACTAGAGGTGTAATGTCCGTCTAATTAATCTGGTTAATATTCTTACTTATTATACCTAAAGCTTCTTCTTCTTCTTCGTTCTAACAACATGCCCGTACTATGGCTGCTATACTGTTACTTAATGAAGTTATACCGTCTCCATGTTCTCGTTGTGCAAAAGAGGGGTTAGTGTATATTACGCTAGCGAGTCCTTTGTCCCGGCAACCCTCTTCCTGCTTAGAGTATACTAAATTAAACGTTTAATCACTATATGACGTTTATTTAGTTTCTAACGCTAAATATAAGCGTCCTATAACTCTTAATAGTCTTCTAGTTCCCTAAGTAACTTATTATAGGGTCTCATGTTTAATCTACCGCTGTGAAACTTAACGGTAAGCTCTTAAGCGCCTTAGATAAACTTTATCGTTCGCGGAAAGTAGAGTAGGAGGCTATAGCTACTTAACAGCATACCCTTAAAGCCCGTCTATTGGCCTCTGCCCGTCTTCTTTGTTTTAAGAAAGTACGTAAAAAGGTCCGTTTTAAGGAGTAAAGGCTTGTTTAATAGGGTCTTAACAAGCTAGGTAATAAAAGGACTGGCTCTCCTCCTGCAAGGGAAACAACTCCAAGTAGCTTAGCAATTGCTCCTCTTAGGTCCCCCTTAGGTAACTTATTCTTTGGCGATTTTTTTTTAATACTCCCTAACCTGCTTTTTTCTAATACTCCTTTACCTTTCCCATAGCATTCTTTAGGTTGCTTAGTGGTTTCTAGGTAGTCTTATTATAGCCTATTTACTTTATTTTATACTACGTTTCATTATCTACATCCTTATAACTAATAATCTTTAAAACTTACTATTTGTCTTCCTCTTGTCCTCTATACATATCTACCTTATAGACTAGTAGCTTAACATTCCCGTGTGCTAGCTCTAGCATTGCGATATGTTATATAGGGTAGATCTTTATTTTGGTTAGTAGGTTTAACTTATATATAACCAATGAAATCCTTTGCTTAATTTTAAAAGGTCCTAGTCTAATATAGTCCAACTTCTTACTTAGTTATTAACTCTTAAAATTTTTATATAGTAGCCACACTTTATCTCCCTCCTTAAGATCTGGTCCCTTAGATCTCCTAGCATTGTAATACCTTTTTATTTATTCTTATACTAATTTAGCTGTTTCTTTAAGGTTTGCATAAAGGTTCATTAACGTCTCTATTCTTTGCTTAGCTGTGCTACTCGTCCTTTTTGCTTAATATGGCGATAATAATGTTCTTAGTTTATATCCGTAATTTGCCTTAAATGGTAATATCCCCATTCCTTCTTGTGGTGTTATATTATATACAAACTATATAACTGGTAATAATAATACCTAATTATTCTATGCATAATTAATATAATACCTTAGATACTATTCTAGTGTCTAGTTTAGTCTTTCTGTTTATCTATCCATCTGCGGATAATACGCTATAGATATTGCTGCGCGAACCCCTTATTCTGCCAGAAACACTTTCTAAAATATTGCTATAAATCTTGGATCTCTATCTAATATAATCTTATCTGGTGCTCTGTGTCTTGCGAACACTTCCTTTATATAGATTCTTACAACATCTTCTACTAATATCTCTTTAGTGTATACTATAAAGTATCCCCACTTTATTAGCTTATCTACTATTACTAAGATCACGTTATAATCTTGTCCTATAATAGGATCTCTTAACTTTAGTAACTTAATAATAAAGTCCTATGCTATAACCTCCTATAGTCTTCCTAGTATCTTAATAGGTTATAGCTCTCTATACGGCTTATACCTTATCAGTTTATTCCTTTAGCAATCTAAATATTCCTTTATAACTTGTCTTGCTAGTCCCCAGATTCCTTAAATAATGTACTTCTTTTAAAGCCTTAACACTAAGCCTATAGCTCCGTTGTATCCTTGTGTTATTTCCTTATAAAATTCCTTAATAAACTCTTCTGCAATAGACTTAGGCATATATATTGCTTCTCTATTTTTGTATTACTCTAAGTCTAGATCCTTTATCTATACTTCTTAGATTTTCTATGTTTAATTACTCTCTAGTAACTTATGGATCTGACTTTCTTTAGTTGCTGCAATCTTTAGGTAATTGTACCTAATTAATCTATCTTAATCCTTTTGTAATAAAGCTCCTAATAGCTTTTTATTACTTTGTAGTTCAGCCTTTCTACTTAGCGCGTCTGCTTGTGCATTATCTGTACCCTTAGTATGCTGAATTTCAAAATGGTATTCTATAAGCATTTCCGCCTATCTAACCTGTCTTTAGTTGAGTTTCTTTGTTGTTAGGAATCCTATAAGGTTTTTATAATCCGTTTTAACCATAAATAGTTTCTCTATACCTTATAAGAATGCTCTTTATTCCTTAAGTACTGTAACTATACCTAATAACTCCTTATTGTAGATGTTATAGTTTAACTCTAGTGGTGTTATTTTCCAACTATAGTATGCTACTGGGTGCCATGCGTTTTAATGCTTCTATAGCAAGTATACTCCTAGTGCGAAGTCTAATGCGTCTATCTTAACAACCGTTTCTAACTTTAGTTAATAGATTTTAAGGATTGGTTCTTAGGTAAACAGCTCTTTAAGTTCCTAAAATAGCTTCTTCTATTTACTACCCTAAACCCACGGTTCCTTTTTCTTTATTAGTCTTATAAATGGCTTAATGCTTTTTAACCACTGTGCTATAAACCTCCTATAGTAGTTACAAAACCCTAGAAATGACCTTAACTACATAATGTTCTCTAATTCGTGCCAACTTACTATGGCTTTAACTTTCTTTAGGTCCATGCTAATCTTTCCTAGTTTAATAATAAATCCTACAAAATTAGTTTTTCTTATAAAGAACTTATATTTCTTAATTGCTACTGGTATCTGTTCTTCCTATAGTCTCTTTAAGACCTATTTAATATGTTCTCTATGTTCTTCCTTGTTTTCTAAGTAGATAATAATGTTATTAAGGTATACTATAATAAACTCATCTAGGTGTTCTCCTAATATACTATTAATTTACTTCTAGAACGTCGCTAGTGCGTTTATAAGCCCGAATTGTATAACTAATGGTTTATATAGTCCTTCCTTTGACCTAAAGGCTGCCTTTTATTCGTTGCCTTTCTTAATCCTAATCTAATGGTATACCTACCTTAGATCTATCTTTGTAAAGATCTTTATATTACCTATCCTGTCTTAGATCTTGCTAATTAAGGGTAAAGGATACCTATCCTTCCTAGTGATGCTGTTTAACTGTCTATAGTCTATACACATCCTAAGTTTTCCGTTTTTCTTTGGGATGAATAGTATTAGATATTCTGCTAATAACTGTGACAGTCTAATGTATCCCTTATATAAGTTCTTCTGGATAAACTCCTTAAGCGCTACTAACTCCGTTTTAGTAAGCTTATAAATTAGAAAGAACTTTAGACTTATTCCCTCTTTTAATTCTATTTTGTGGTCCTATACTATATACTTTAATAGCTTTTCACTTTCTGGTAACTATAACTTTTTACTATACTTGTGGTATCTCTTTGGTACATAACTTAAGCCTTGCTTAGTTTCTTTGTATATTGCTCCAACTTGGTACTATACTAACTTGGTTTGCTGTCGCACTTTGCGCTATTAAGTATTCCTAATATTAACCTAACCTGTAACCCAATTAATCTTTGGATTGTACTTTTGTAACTAAGGCATTCCTAATATCGCCTTGTCCTGTCCTAACGGTAGGATATTAAAAGATATTCTAACTGGTTTACCTTTAATAGTTAACTGAATAGGTCCTGTTTTAAGATTAATAATACCTCCTCTATAGGCTATTTAATCTCCTGAAATTGTTATAAGTGGATATAGGTATTCCTTCTGTCTATATGGTAACCCTATCCTTTCCACTACCTTTAGTAATATGTGGTTCCTAGTTACTCCACTATCTACTAACGCTTTAAACTATTAATCTTGCCATTTAGCTTGTAAATTTAGGTATTAACCTTGAATTCCTTTAAGGGTCTAAAGCTCTAACACTGGTTTCCTCTAGTCCTATGCGCCTCCCCTTTTCCTAACTATTGGCTACTAGATCCTGCCTATACTTGGTTTAACTTAAGCCAATACTTAGTTTATTTCTTTTCTTCTATATGCTATAGACAAGTGTTCTTTAGGTACTTCTATTACTGTTATTTATCTAGGCATTCTTCTATAAGAAATCTTCCTAGTTAAAGTGTTAAGTCCCCTTAACCTTATACTTCTACTAGGTGCCATTTATGTATATACTTGGCGTTTCTAACCCGCTTTTCCTCTAGTGCCTAATATATCCTTACTAGGTACTTCTGGTTCTTGTCTTTTAGTGCTCTATGTATGTTACATGTGTTATCTATATAAGCTATCCACAATAGTATATAATACGCTGCATGTTTTAGGTTAACTCTTGGTTTATCTTTATCCTTAAGTTTAAACCTATACCTAGTTAACCTGACCACTAGTATTTCTGCTGTGGGTATTGAGATTTGTTGCTTACTTCTCTAGTCCCTAGATCCTTCTTCTAGGTTCCTTAATATTATAATTAATACTCCCTTAATGTAACTTATGCGTTTCTCTATAATAGGTTAGTTTTAGATAACTTTTTTATCTAGCTATATATAAAAGTCTTCCTATTTATTGTTGTGTTATTGCCTATACCACTTTCTATATAACTGGTTTAGTATATATGGTTTATCTATTAGAAAGTACCTTATTATTGCTGTATTGTAATATCCTTTAGTATGTCTTTCTTTAAACCTAGTTGGGATATCTAGATCCTCTTCTTATTCCAGTTTATCTAACCATTTTGCCCTAGGTGTCCCTATACTTAGCCTATTAGTAACTCTTTATATGGGTGCTCTGTCCCTTATATAACCTAGTATAGCTAACCTCTTGTCTAGCTTTTGCTCTTGCTATATAATAATTCTTATTCTAAACTTATCTATAGTTTCTTATTTTCTGCGTCTTATAGCTAGATCTTTGTAGTTGTCTTGCTTTTTAATCCTAGTATTAACTGTTTAATCTTTAGGCTAAATACTGCGTTTACCTAGGATTACTAATGTTTTTATTTGTTCCCTAAACTTGTAGTTCTTGAACTTACGTTCTATACTTATTTGTTTGTTACTAAACTAAGTAGCTGCTCTTTCCCATTGGTTTTTGTCTATTATAGGTCCTTAGGTGTATCTTATCTTATCTTAAAAAATTTAAGCTTTTTTTATCTCTTCTTAAGAATCTTAAGCCTGTGACCTTTTGCCTTTATTAAGTGATAAGCTAGTACTAGCAGTTGTTTACTTACTTAGTTTCTTCTAAACATTACTCCTATTATCTTATAAAGTGATGGAAATTGTATCTAATGGTGTTATTGTATCCGTTACTAAACCTTATTCTGTAATAGTCTTAGTTTCTACTTCTATTTTAACTTCTCTAAGGTCTATATGCTCCTAGTAAGCTGCCTTTATTACCTTATTGTTAGTAAATGCTTTGCCTATGTTAAATTTATTATCTTTAATATCCGATCTATAAGCTGGTTCGTTGGTTCCTTTAAACTTAGATAATAATAGCTCCTATAGCTAATAGCTTGCGCCGTACTTAGCGTCCTTATAAATTTGGCATGCGTTGTTATAACAATATATAAAACTGTTAATTGAATATTCTTTTGTTTCTTATAGTGCACTATTGTCCCTCTATATATACGTGCTGTCTGCTAGCCTTGTTCCCTTTACTGCGTGGTTACTCTAACCACCTCTATAGTCTCTAGCAAAATGACCTTGTTTTCTATAATTTATATAAGCCCTATCTTTAAACTATTTTTCTTGCTATAGAGTCCGCCTAAATATCTTCTGCTATTAAGATCCCTGGTTTAGCCTCTGCTCCTAGGTCCTTTAATTACTAGATCCTTAACCTCTGGGTTTCTATAGTTTCTTTTCCTATTTTTAGGTTTCTTTGGTACCGCTTAGGTCTATTAGCTCTGTGCCATTCTATGGTTTTTAACTCTGTGTCTGTCGTTGCGTACTCTGCGCCTTATATAACTGTGGAACTCTATCTTACCCTCTCTTAGCTTATTCCCTTTAATAGATCCTATTATTGATCTTTATTAACTAGTCTATTAACTCTTTTAGAGTATCTGCATCTTCTATTAGGATGATTGCGTCCTGGACTTTAGCCTTAAGTCCCTGTTTGTACTATGCTATAAGCGCCCTATTATTCCACTTAACCTATATAGCTAGTGTTTAAAACTGTGTTGTATACTTAATTGCTAAAGTGCGTTGTACTAAGTTCTAAAGCTTTTATTCTACTATGGTTATGGCCTCCAGATCTCTAAACATCTGCGTTAGTTGTTCTGCGAACCTGTTCTAACTGGCAAATATATACCATACGTCTTGGTTAGTAGTTATTATACTATTGGCCTGTATTTCTGTGAGGTATGGTTTAAATTACTTAAGTACCCTCTCTGTTAGGAACAATCCTATATAGGCTACTTAATCCAATAATGTTGCTAACTTTACTCCTTCCTATATTACCTTAAAGTGCATCTGCGTAAGAAATCCCTTAAGCTTTAACTTTTCTCCTAAGAACCGTTTAATTAAAGGTAACTTAATCTTTACTGCTCTAATTCCATTAATGCGTTCTTTAAGTATCCTATTATTATCTTATAAGTGATTAACTATTTCCTATAACTGACCTTGCGTAACTACTTGAGAATCCCTATTATTTATACTAGTATCACCTAGCCCTGAGGTTGTGGCTGCCGTTGACGTCGTTGCAACTGGTGCTTTGGGTGGTATATTGTTTGATCTTATTTAATACCGTAACCTTAGTAGTGAATATGTAACGGAACCTTATAGTAGGAATTATGGTGGGTCCTATTATTAGGCTAGGTATATAGGTAAGAACAAATTAATAACGTAATAATAACTGGTAGAGTGGTTGCCTAATAGATTAACTCTAATTGTATTTTAAGATTTACTACAAGAAGAGAACTATCTATAGTAGGGACTAAGGTCCTTTAAATACACAACTATACTCCTAAGAAATCCTCTCTTGTACGTAAGGTATATAAGGTATGTGAGGTACGTAACAGACCTTATAGACCTTATGGACCTTATAGAGCACGTTACGTGACCTTGGTTACCATTCCTTGTCATATAGCTCCACCGGCTCTATTCTGGACCGTGCCTGTATTAACTAACTAGCTTCCGCCGACTCTTCTCCAAGTAGTTGTAACATCGTACTTAAAGCGTCTGTAATAGTAAGTAGGCCACATCAAAACCCCACCAAAAATTAGAACACTTATACCTTAATATCTTAACAACCACTTAATAATAAATTCTAATAATTTAGATTTAGACTTTTATATATACTCTGCAGCTTCTATTAAAGTTGCATAGTAAATAGTTTAGTGGTTTTTAAGATATAGTAATTTAGCCTCGTTTCGGCCCCTAAATTTTAATATCTTAAAAACTACTAAACTATTTATTATGCAACTTTAATA
>Ga0307507_10000139_pt1 | contig 126086 bp, 77 predicted proteins | sample 7_EM_MG_FD_207223 | JGI IMG/M metagenome (GOLD analysis project Ga0307507, IMG submission 207223) | Populus trichocarpa ectomycorrhiza microbial communities from riparian zone in the Pacific Northwest, United States - 7_EM | ecosystem: Host-associated > Plants > Roots > Unclassified | place...
TGGAGCCTCATATGGAGGCTTACCGAACGATCGACTCATTTACAGATTCAAATGAGCCAGTGCAGTAGCCGCCACTAATTACAAAACGGGTGACACTAAAAGGCGCACGGATTGAACAAATATGATACGGAGCCGATTTGCAACCGAACGACCCCTTAGTCGGAGAGGATCAGAGCAATGTCGCGCATCCCAACTTCGGTCGATTAAGATGTCTCCATCCTTGGTTTTTTTTCGTATCAGGGTATTTGTGGTCGAGGAGTCTGCGGTCGACAGAAAAACGAACCGTGATCTGCGCCAAAATTGATCACCATTCCCGTTTCGCGTCCAAGGTCCCTCTAGCCGAATTGGGTTAGTAAATGACGTCGTCTCAGTTAACTTAAATGGGACAGCACGCCCTAGAATGATCACCAAGATTAAGTGGGCTACTTTGTTATTTGCTCTTAATTTATCTAGGCTCTCGATCGGCTTAAATAAGATGGAAGCTTCTCGTTATCTCAGTGCGAGTACAAGTGTCTTCATGAGGTCTTATTTCGTATTATGATGTCGTCTGACCACACAGGAATTTGGCTGATGTTTCTCTGGGTGTCCAGACCGCGATGGCATCTCAGGGCCGCAAGACAGGGCTTCATTCTCCCATCCAAGGACTCGATGTGCAAAGCTAAGTAGCTTCAGATGATGGGGTAAGTACTATCCCCGGGCCACAATCCTCGTGCCTCAATGTGAGAGGTGTTGGGTAGGGTCACGTGTGGTACAAGTGAATTAAAAACGGCCTTTTCCTTTCTGATCTAGTTGACCATTCACCAAAGGGTGGCTATTTACACAATAGTGAACATTTACCAAGCCATTTACTAGGTTGAGAATCAACCGATAGTAACACCAGCAATCACTTCATGTCCATATATTTGTGTTTCTTCTAGTACTAGAACCCGCGTTTCAGCTAATAATTGGGTAACGATCGATTAGGTTCAAATGCGGCCCGTCGCGCAGCGAGTTTCGACTTCCCCTTACCTTTCTTGGGAGCCGGAAGGGGGGACGGAAATTCTTCTTGTGATTCATCCGCCACTTCCAGCTCCTCTGGGGGAGCGGAGGGGGGTTCCGCAGGGGGTGGGCTCATGCAGATGTGGGACCTATTGGTAGCATCTGAAATTGAATCATCAAATGTCTCATTGGAGTCGCTAGGATCGTGGTCTGCGGAGCTGGACGTGGTCCCTGATTGAATCGTGCTATCGTCCCCATCTACCTAGCATATGAGTGATAGCTCAGAAATGGACAAGCCAGGTGCGGTCTTACCAAGGATTCTGACGCCGATGAAGCGCTTGCAAGTCTCAGTGCCTTTCATGAGAACTTCCAGTTGTTTGTTCAATTGTTCGCGCTGGGCGCGGTTCTCCTCGGACTCACCAGCGATGCTAGTCACGAGGTCTGCGGGCATGGAAGTGACAGTGATGGGAGAGAAGATATCATGGAGCCGGGAGATGAGTTTGGCTTCGATAGCTTCGATAGCAATATCATCGACGAAACGTTTCAAAGCAACCTGTCAAGTACACAAGAAAGCATCAGCCAGGGTTCTGCAGAGGTAGGGGCAGGATGCGCAGGAGAAATAGTTGACCTTGTAGTAAGCCTCCATGCAGTCCAAGGCTTCGGAACACGCAAAGCGGTTCATGTCAGCTTCCGTACGTTGCACGAGGGCTGTCACAAGCCGGCGGAGATCATAGTGCTGGTTAAGATATACCGGCTCAAGGGAAGAGACTCTGAAGAAATCTTTTATGATCGTCGTGTATTCATCCATGCTTCGTTCGCTGCGAACCTTCTGGAGAGCTTCAGCGAAATAATAGTTGTATGTGATTGGATGACTTTTCTGATGCGGCGTGAGCAACTCAGTGGTCTTTGCATTCAAAATTCCCAATAACTGATTCAAAGCAGGCTCGAAGATCTTTTGGAAGAGTGCTTTGGAGGTTGCGGCATCAGCGACGTAGGTGGTTGTGAAGCTGAGGAATTCTTTAGCGGCTTTCCAGACTTTTTCGATGTGGCTCCGAGTTATTGCTTCCCAGGGAGTTGATTGTTCCAGAAACAAATCCGCTACTATCATGGGATTGAAGGTTCCCGGTAACTCCCGACCCCTGGTCCTCTGCATTAGGTGCTCTATGTGATCCATGAATTCTTCTCTCGTGGTTGAAATCACGCTTCGGGAGACATAGGTGTCGTCTATAGACTCGGCAATCTCGCGACGATGACCTCGTCTGGCGATATGCTTTGCAAAGTCTAAGTTGAGATTCTGTACCACGGCCCGTATGCGCTTTTGATAGCCGGGTTCAGACTGAGCATCCCCAAAGAACGTATCGTTATACGTGCCATCCACAGACGCTTTAATGAGAGACTGGAATGATTGACTGATATGGAGTAAATAGAGCCGTTGTTCGTCCAAGGTAGCTCGAGGCTCCCCAAGTTTATCCAGCCGACTGCGGCAAGCATTGGATTTGATTTCGATTTCATCGATCAAGCTAGGTAGCTCAGCAGCGATCTGTCTGAGAAGGACCTTGCTCAGCCTCTTCCGTAACTTGTCGACGCCTAAGAGGGAGCGGGACAGATCTTCCCATATCCCTTGAGAGAAGAATTCCTCTTCCTTAACGTCGCGATCCGCCAACGACCACTCTCCCGTTTCAGAATCCATGTTTTTCAAGACATGCCAGCCTAGCCGGAACTCTACGTCCTGGTTTCTCGCAAGGGAGGCGTACGTGGCTTCACTCTCGGAATTCGCAATCAAAGTATCCGGCTTGGTGATGACGCCCAGTGTCCGATTGCCCCTTTTATCAGCAGCGCGGGCGAGCTTCAACACGATCTGGTTCGCATGATCGTTCTTCGCCGAGACTACCGCGAGGATGATGCTTCTTGGTTCCTTCATGTAGGCTTGGACGACGTCTTGCACTAGCTCGACATCGGAAGCCGATTGCTGCTTCGTTTCGGAGTGGATGAGGCCAGGCAGGTCCACAATGGTCAAGTGAGGCCGATCGGGACCCGAGACCTCAACGCGAAGGAGATCTTTCGAGAAAGCTCTGCCATGTGTGGAGATTGCCAAGGCTGCTTTCGCGTTCTCAACCAGGGTTGGAAACCCGTCGAAGTCATCTAGCTTCTCGTGAAAGCCACCGAGGGAGAGCCGCTCAGACTCGCTGCGAGATTCATGCGGGACGATCGACACGCTTACGCCGATATGCGACGTCTTGCGGAGCACTAATTCAATCGGAAATCTGGTGCACAGGTTACTTTTAGTAGGAAACGGTACGCCAGATATTGCTTCTAGCACAGAGCTCTTTCCAGATGACTGGTCCCCGCACACGATGATCTGTGGTAATGAGACATAGTGACTGATGCCTTGCGAACGGAGACAGTCGATAGAGTTTAGTAGGTCTAGTTGATCCTTGGAACACAACCCGTCTAGGGCTTCTGTGTGGAACGATTTCAACACCATCTTGAATGTTGACGCCGGAGTTGGACTTGTTTGAGGGTGCGAGAAGATGAGAAGGCGAAGAAGAAGATTAAAAATGATGTAAGGTGATGGGAACTTGGCACAATGAAGACAAAAGCAAAACAATAAAAGACAGGCCGTAGCAAAATCACATCGTTAACATGTGAGGAATTAAAGGCGAGCAGCGAATTGATTGGTAGCCTCGTTTTCGTCTTTTGTTGCTGCTCAGCTAATGCCGTGTAACTCATATGGCTCTGTTGTCCGCTGGTGCTGCAGCTTTGGTGAAGCCAGCAACGTCCCCATTCTGCATCATGGGCGTCCAGACCCCCTATCTTGTGCTGCCATGCATAGGTGTGGCAATGGGCTCCAAATCAAAAGAATGCACAAGAACAATACATCGTGTTGAGGTCAGTGATGTGGCTGATGAAGATGCAGTGTCGGGCGCATATCCAAGTTGTTTGTTGTCTTGTGGTGGCTGGTCCGGGGGACGAAACACTTCCTAGAATCAAAAGAAGCGGCTGGTGGCAGCTACATTGGGATAGGAGCGGTCAGGATAGGCTGCTTTCATATGTGATTATGGTGCTTCCGCCATAGCAGGTAAATCGAACGTATCTCGTCGGTTGAGACGCTCGAGGGAGTTATAACAAGTAAAGGTTTCGAGGTGTCGCCTGAGGTTGTCCGGCATGTTCTCGGCTTTAGCGCCTTTGGACCCATAGCGTCGTGCGGATTCGCTTAACCTAGCTTACACGAACTCGTCATACTCTATCCCTTGCAACGGTGCAATTCGTCCTACGGTTATCGATAAGATCCAGCTCAATAGAACCAATCGGATTAAGTTGGGATGTCTAATTGCTATTTTGTCAGTGCACGGATCACTTGATGGTAGGACGCTACCATTGCATTGGATAATTACAGCTTATTATTTGCCACCATTCCTCAAGCCCTGGGCAATCGTAAAACCACCATCACGAACTCCGGTCCGTGCAAATCACCATGGCGAAACGACTCTGCCAACATCATCGGCACAACCCACCCGACTCTTAAAAGCAACATGCGTTGCCTTGCTAGGCTAAGCGCAGACTGCCACGTAGACCTGCCCGGGGCATCCACAAAACGATATGCCAGTCTTCTCTAACGAAGCCATACACGACAGATATGGATTCCTGCAGCTGCCCCGGCGGTTCACGAACGATGGGTCTCTGTTTGCAGCCGGGCAAAGACCCTAGAAAAGTGCTTTCTTGTATTCCCGCACCCTTTTGCTTTCAACAAATCAACAAATGGAAAGCCGCAGAGGACTGGCCCGAATGCGACGACTTATTGTCACCTCGTACATGGTCTGCTGGAAATATTGCTCATCTCGTTCGGTAGTTTCGAAACAACGATGTGGGGAGGCGCGGCGGCCCGCCAGTAATTGCAGCAAACATTAGCCGCCTCCAGACGCTGAACGAAGTCCCAGAATTGCCGAAAGAGAACATTTTGGTCTCTGGAATAGACTCAACCCGTCGTTTGAGTATTTTGCGAGAGAATGAGATCGCTAGTAACTTAGCGTTCCTGTCCGTCTTTCGGATGACAGCCTTAAGGTGATGGCTGTGTCTCGAAGAACACAATGGAGAACAAATCACCATGCGAATAGCATCAAACACGGGGAATCTCTCAGCAGTGACGGGTGGACTAAGGAGGCTTGCCAAGACTTTGGAGCTAGTTGCACGGCGAGGTCAGTAGGCATTAGACCGGGATCCGATACCCAGCTAATCCCATCTTGCAGAGAATCCAAAGCAAGAAGACCAGAAGGCAGTTCTTCGACAGATTGTTGCGTTGGACCTCTATCGGATTCTATCATGACTACAACCATGGCATGCTAAAAGGACCAGAAAGATTGCTGGAAAACCGGCGCTCATCTGTCAGCTGAACCAAGTTGTCGACGACAAGTCTGTGAAGACAAGATTAGTTAGGGACGGGGCGCGAGCTCAGCAAATCATGTTCGCCAGGCTTGAAAACATCCCGAACCTGCCGTTGAAGAAATAGATTTACAGGCGGTCCTGGGAGAGATTGTGAATAAGGTCCACGAATATTCTATGGCAACCGATCTCAGTGCAGCCCTCCGGACTTTCTCGGGTAATCCAAACCTCAAAAGGCACTTTACCAGAGGTCATTGGCAAGCTTGGCCGATATTACTCTGCTGCCTGCGAGCCTGTCTGCGCCGCAAGGGACAGGAAATGTAGTCTATTTCAGAACATCCAGGTGGAGCGGTTTCGGGTCCCAATTCCTGCCCTGTTCAGGACGCGAAGGTTCATGCGGAGATGCAGCTCCTTTTCTTTTACGAGCTTCACCTAGATCGTCCACGACCGAGGATTATAAGCTCTAGTAAGAGTGCTTGTTACCTGTGCAACCTCTTCTTCCAACTCCACGGTGGCTTCCACGTGCCGCGGACACATGGCAGGCTGTGCGAGAAATGGACTGTCCCGGATTGGCTAGATATACCTGGGAGTGTCACGAGAGTCTTGGTGTTATTTCGACCCGCTTGAAAACAATCCTGAAGGGTGGAATCCAGAGGCAATCAGAGGGAAAGAAGGAGAAGAAGCATTATGAACATCCGAACGAGAGTGTCTTACTCCCAGCTATCATCATCAGCTCCATCCAAGAGTGTGATGACTACATCTTCGGCTTCAATGTCCACAGTTCGGCCACAAGCATTTATCCTGGAGGGCAACGTAGCAACTAAGCTGCCCCTGGAGATGCCTCTGACTCCGCCGAGAACGCCACTAGAGCTACATCAGGGCCTTGTATATACTAAAGGGGAGCAATAGATGGCAATTGGGCCCGAGTAATAAGAGTCATTAAGGGTTAAATAAGTTGCTATAGCCGAGTAATAGGAGGAAGTTCGGGAATATTTTATAATACTATACTAAGTATCACCAACTCCTTATAATTGGCTTTCAGGAGAAAGCCGAGCTTAGTAGGAGGAAGTGGTTCTTTTCACGTAATTTCCCAGTTGTATATAGTGTATTCTTGGCACAACAAAATTTGATAATAACTGAGCCCCTAGATAGATCAATCAATCAACGCTTGGTACCACAGCGCGGGCCAGGGATTGTCTGGTGACACTGGCTTTTCTTCCCGCAGATTCGTCCTCAGGTTCACGTCTATATCCGAAAGGCAGTCATGTTTTGCAGCAGGCGGAGGAATTGCGGTTGATTGCAGTCATGCGGATGACGGCAATCATATTACGATAGAGAAGAACCTGTCGCTCCAGTCTCCCTAGCAATCGGAAGGTCTCCAGACATGATAGGAGGAAAAATATGGTAAGGATTTCAATCGGAAACCACTGCGGAGGTATCTGGAAACGAATACTAGCGCGGTCAAAGTCGAAAGAATAATACTGATACTCATAGCTGGTACGGCTCCATGGCTACACTATGCTAATGTTTCTCGCCTCGTTTAGTGAGAGATTAGCCTTGCCCTCCATAATTCCATGAACATACGCTGACCCAACGAACCTCCAAAACCCCATCTCAACTTCCCTGAGAATGTAGGGAACCTCTCCCGTAGGAAAAATCCATATCGTGTCTCCTTCTTTCAGTGACTGTGCATCTTTTCCAATGTAATTTGCCGCGGTCCGGAAAAGGCGCATCTTCTCTAGACCGACATTTCCGTAGGCGATGGCCTCTATACCTGGATGGTCTTCGGTTGGCTTAATGGGCATTGATGTCCCGCCTGGTCTCCCATACTGACTCCAGAACTCAACCAACTTTCTAGACGACTGATTCACCATCTCGATCGAGGGTATGAAATTGGACGGATCTGGACGCAACATTTTCAGCTCAGCTTCGTGAGATACTTCTTTGACTTCGGGTCGAACTCCAACACGAGCGACACCCAACTTCGCTAGAGCCCAGGCAAGGAGTGATAGCAAGCTTTTCTTAATACGCCCCAGTTTCGAAGGCCGAGCTAGAATTGCCCTTGCCTTGGCCCATGCTAGGTGGTATAGCAGCCATTTCTTCAGCCGCTCCCGTCGGTGTACGGGAGTTGGATAGTCGTCTGTGAGTCTTGCGCAGACTGATACAGTTCTCCAAAATGCTTCGGTTTTTGTTTCGTGGCACCCTTCGTGTGGAGCATACTCTTCGGGAAGCTTCGCCACTAACTGTAGCATTTTTCGCATATTGCAATGCTCGTTAATCTCTTCGCCGGATTCACCAACGTCGACAATGGTGTCAATCATATAGCCGGACAGTTTGAGAACGCCAGATTCCATGCTTACGTCAAACTCCGTGTGAATTTTGTCCAACCCCTTGTTAACTTGGAACCTCTCAGGGTAGCAGCACGTCAAACTTCGCGCATCCAATTCTGAGTCGAAATCTGGCACCCAAGAGGGTAGATCATTGCGAAGTGATGAAACACTCGCGTCTTCAACGTAGTTGAGTGGTCGGAGATCTTGGCGGAATTGAATGAAAGACCAGCAAAATTCCGTATATACCTCTCGTGTTGTTTTTTCGTAGTCAACTTTTGGGAAGGAAAATCCCGAGGGATTTTTGGTCTCGCAAACTCCTCTATTGGCATAAATTCTGTCTCGAGGATCCTTGCAGACTAATCCACTACGATTGTGCAGCAGCGCTAATGCTATAAACTGGTTTGGATGGAGCTTTTTTTGATTTTTTGATTTTTCTTCCTGATACCGTGCTCTCCACACCGAGATTAAGTGGGTATTTATATGCTTTGGGGTATGTCTGATCCTAAGGGTGGATTGGATGTACGCTGAGGTGGCGAATGTGTTTGTCGTCCATGCCAGGTCCGTCAAATCTTCCCATGGTATCTTAAACGCTCCGCATACAGCAGTGATCTCTTTGGCCACGACAATCTCCTGAAAAATCCACATGCGCTCGAAGTACGAACGGCAGAAAAATTTGAAACATCCAATCCAATGGTCGAACTGCATACCGGCAGGCTCCTTTACTTGTGTGACCTCAGTAATGTCTCGCAGGCGTTTGAAAAAGCCGGGCTCTTTCTGCTCGTGTTCATTCAATATAGAGTAAGCCTCTATCGCTGCACGGGCATAGACATCTGTGGGGCCTAACCAAGCAAGTACGGAGGCTGCGAAGTGGAAAATATCATGCATCATCGCCACTTGCTCATTCCTTTCATGCGTATTGGCTTGGTTAATGCATATTTGGTCAATCCAAATCGCCTGAAGTTGATTTGGGCGGAAATCCGGATCCTTGAAGAGCTGGATCAGAGCGTCGTAGAGGTTCTTCGTAATGGTGACGTGTCCATCATCGACTTTGATTTCGAAGGTCGGTGGTACCAGTGCCTTATTGGAAGTAAAGGGGTCGCCCCAGGTATATGAAAGACAATGATACGGCTGCAGATGGAGGGAGTCCAGGGCCCTGAGCGAGCAGACAATTCCATTTAATGCATCTGCTGACTGAACTTGAACAACCCGGATAGCTTGTGCACTTGGTAAGGGCTTGTATGCCAGTCGTTTTCTCGAAAAGAGCCAGCTGTACAGGGTGCTTACGGTATTTTCCATGCTAACGAGCTGTATCGCGACGTTTGAATTGTGGAGTGTTGATGAAAGGGTTACGCATTACACTTCCTTCGAGGCTCGAAGCTGCTAACAGTCGAAACCTTTTAGAATTTTGAGGAGAGAACCTTCTAATCGCCAGTAAGTATTTAAAACGTTTTAATTCGGTACATCTACATTACATACCTGTGGGCTGACGGGATTCTGGAGAGTATGTCCCGGAGTCACACGGACTGTAGCGAGCTCATGACAGTGAGCTCAAGCCAAGAGATATTGCCTGGGTTTAAGAGGTGCCCGATGCAACTAAATCCATATTATGAGGGTGTGGGGTTGTTTAATAGGGTCATGAAGAGGAGCTGTCTGCTAATGACCCCCTATTTTTACTTTTTATTACTCAATTGTGGGCTTTTTCTCGGCGCGACTTGGCATACTGACCGCGGGCGATCTTGGGCGTATGCCCTTTACCAAGGAGAGGGACGGCGAGAGCAATACCGGCTGGTGCGGTGTAAGTGCGACGCGATTCTTTCTGCTGATATCGCGCTCTTTATTCCGGATAGAAATTTACGCCTAGATTTCGTCGTAAAACAACACCCAAAAAGCCAGTTGTAACTTAGAGAAGCGTCGTATCCGGCCAGCTCACTTCACTTCAGTGTTGTCACCACGTTAATGTGAAGCGCTTGGCGGAAAATGACGGAGGCCACCCAGGGAGGAGGGTCACAATAACTAAGCCAGAGCTTCTTAAAGAGCCTAAAGACCACGGAATTATCCTTGCGCCTAGACCCGTTAAAGTCACCGCGGCATGCCTCATAACTGAGTCAAATTTGATGTGGCGGTAAGGCATAAATCCCTATGGTATGTTATTTTATTCTATAGGCTGCAAGTTCTAGCTACCATAGCTTTTGAGTCATCTTACGTTGAATCTATCGAGAACGCCGCCCATGCGATCACTATCCCGTCATAGATGCAGCGTGCGTCTCTACTTCCATTTCTGCACCACCACTCCGCCTCGCTTGAACTCCGCCATGTCACCTAGCACTGCCTTTTCATCAGTCAACTCCTTACTGGGGAATGTAGTCATTAGAGCGTACTGCCTCTGAGTGCTCGTAGGGCTTGATGCATTCACGAAGGAGTATACGTCGCCAATGGTGTGCGTCGTGTTGAATCGGGATTGCAGACGGGTTCCGTCACCTAACCTGATTTGGAGTGTGATAGTGGGTGCGGAGCTGTCGACCTCGACCGTAGGCGCAGCCGGAGCATTTGAGCTAGCAGCTGGAACAGCACTCGACGCCGCAGCTGGAGCGGGTGGTGGTGTTGATGTCACACCAGGTGTAGGGCTTCCCAGTCTCTGCCCGCTGCCTGAGAATGGCTTATACTTCTTCTTCGGCTGCTTGTAATCCTCATCTTTATGTGGGTGAACCTCGACATCAACCTCCTGGCCACGCTCGACGTTTAGGATTTCTAGCGGGGCGTGTCCGGTGTTGATCATCTCTAGTGTTCTCGCATTTACTGGGTCATCGTAGCGATAGAGGGGACCATCGTCAACCGAGAATCCGTCTCTCCAGAGGTGTAATTCACGATTGACACGAGGGGCAGGTCGAGGGATGTTGGCATTTGGATCAGAGATGGTACGGCTGGGGGCATCGTCGCCACCAAGAGTCATCCCAGTACCTCTGAAGTACGTTTGAGGCTGCTCTTCGTCACCACCTGGGCGGGGAACATTCCTGAAAGGCATCAGAATCATAGCCTGACTGGCTGTTGGTTCAAACATACCTCCTAGCTCTATTGAGAATGCTATTGATCTGATCGCGAGGATTGGCCGCGTTCGGATTCTGAACCGCAAGTCCTGATTTTTCACCTCCAGCAAAAAAGTCTTGCTGTTCGTCCTCGTCCTCCTCATCATCATCATGACCACCATCAGAGCCATGTGAGTGTGTGGCTCCTTGACTCTGAATATCTTTTAAAGTCTTCAACCCACGCCGGGGAGCCTGTCGACTGGAAGGGGTTTGTTGACCAGAAGATGCACTAGGTTCTGCTGGTACTGGACCTCCACCAAGGGTACGGCCGCCGCCTGCAGGTGTTGGACCTGCAGGCATATGCTCTGGTTCAGAGGTGTCCATGGCGTCTTCTGGATCCTGACCTTCAGCAGCGGCGAAGTAGGTAGCTACCGCAGTTTCAACGTTCCAGTGCGTTGAGGAGAGATACCCTTCAGCCTAAATCGCACATGAGACATCAGTAATGCTGGCAAAGGCTCGGGATTCTAGATGGTTCTTCATCGTTACCTCACTTGGACCAACACCTGCAATGTTGCAAAACTCCGATATCAGAGCATCTCGCTCTGAAACAGACGGCCCATCCATAGCTTTTCTGATTTATATAGAGGTAAGTTAAGATTTGGAAAGACCCGATAAAGGCGAAACAGTCTGGCCTTGAGGGGAATAAAGCTTTGCGGGTTGGTGTTTGTCAGCTCCGTCCGTTGGTGGGGTGAGAGCTTCGCGGAGGTGGGAGCCTTGTAGTAGGCGACGTCAAGCCAAGCCCGGGGCAAAGTAAAGGGCTGCTCGTCCAAATTCAGACCACATAACTATTCACCGAGAAATATTACCAAGCCAATAAATTACAGTAATAGACTCGTCCCGAAGATGCATTAAAGCTGAGTCTATAAACGCTGCAAAGACTAGCGACCATTGTCCGCCCTAAGCTTGGGGGCTCTTGGAATTCTTGGCGACGTCGGCATGAACTCTGGAGAGCCTCATCCAGCTAAGTTCATCACCAGGCACACAACCTCGGGAAGCCAACCACCACCCGTTCGCGCCCTCCGAAGGGCCATAGTCTCCTTCATCCATCCTGACCTCTCCTCGCTATGGCCGGACACTCGCCGCAGGGTCGGCACAACCTCTTTGACTCCTCGATGACCATCCCCTCTGACAGCGAAAACTATGACGCCAACCATGAGCTTTCATCGTCTCCACCCTCGTCCTCCAGCTCTCCCCTCATTCTATATTCTCCTCCGACTCTCTGGGGCCTAATACGCGGAGCTGCGATCAATCTACTACTTCCGTTCATCAACGGTTTGATGCTCGGCTTCGGAGAACTCATTGCGCACGAGGTAGCATTTAGATTTGGATGGTCTGGCACCAAGGTATGTTAGGGCACGAATTACCACGCCTTGATGAACTGTTTTGTCAATTGCAGGATGCACAATCGAAGATTTCAATATGATGTAATTGATGAGCTGATTCCGTTTTCCCGGAGACCTAAGTTGTGATGCACTAGCGCATAATTCTAACTGGCGTTTTACAGATCTTCCCTAGCCGTCGAAATGATTCGAGAAGAGTTGGGCCTGGAGTTGAGATGCGCAGCGATCCTATCCAGCGGCGGAGGAGAAACGCAGAATAGTCAGACGCATACACTAGCTTGGAGTAATGTGCCGGGTGGGCAATGCTATAGTCGGCATAGCTAGCTAGATGAGTCACTGGTGTTGGATTGTATATAGATGGACTTGCCTTGTAAACTCTGTTTAGCATCCGGCGCAGGTAGAGCGCATGGCGTTATGGGAGCTTTCTGCACCGTGATCGGAAAAAAAAGGTCACATCTAAGACATAGTGTAGCACAAAATACATATCCACTACAACGATTTAATCCATTAGATTCCTCAAATACCGCATATTGATGATTTGTGGTTTTGGATGCTGCATGCATTTCTGCACATGCGGCCTGTATCTGCGTTTCTGCGGCTGCCGGAATCTTGGCACTGACATGTACTGAAAGTTCGTTTCAAAAAATTTAGACACTAACAATGATTCCGAGCAGAGGGCTGAGGCCTACTCAATTTATTTCTTCGATTTCTCGTCAGTCATTACAGAGTTGGTTTAATGGTCTTAGGAAGGTAAGGGGAAACCTCAGTAGATGTTACGTCAAGATTTCTTGAAGCAAATCCTTAAGCTCCCAAAACGCCTTTGGCATCGCATGCTATCCTTACCTCGAGTGCTTTATACAAGGCCCATATAATGCTCAATTGGCAAAGCTAACCGGTTGTTAACGTAGTTCTCGAGCGCTCCTCAGCATAACACCGGCCCTTCCTTGCGATGCAGAACGCAGCGCATAAACCCACTCCTCCAAACCGCCCGATGGAAGAATAGTAATGTAATCGCACCCACTCTCCTCGCCACTACCTCCGCCATACGTTTCAAATCAACAGCTCCTGCTCCCCCAGCCAGTACGGTAGACTCCGCACCCTCCTCAATCCTAGAAGCAAACCCCGATGTCTCCTCTCTCTCTGTCGACGACGTTACGCGGCAGGGTATTGAAGACATCGCCGACATTCCCGAACGGATCGGCTACCTTAAGGAAATTGGCCTGGACTATGGCTGGGGACCTACTTCCACGGTGCAATGGTTACTGGAGCACGTGCACATCTACAGCGGCCTGCCTTGGAGCTTGTCTATCATCGCAACAACGCTCCTCGTGCGAGTTGGTGTCTTTTACTTCTACATCCGGCAAGCCGACACGGCGGCGCGGACAGCGGCGCTGAGCCCGATCGTCAAGCCACTCAACGAAAAGATGCTTGAGCACATGCGCGCCGGCAACCAACAGGCGGCCATGACGTACCGCAAGCAGATCTCCGCTGTGTACAAGGATGCAGACATCCACCCATTCAAGGCGGCGTTGGGACCCCTCATGCAGGCCATGCTAGGCTTTGGCGCGTTCCGCCTCATACGAGGCATGGCGGACTTACCAGTACCGGGGCTGCAAAACGAAGGACTCTTATGGATCACGGACTTGACAATGTCGGATCCGTATCTGATATTACCAGTGGCGGTTGGAGGGATGATGCATCTGGTCGTTAGAGTACATACCCATCTTCCCCAACCCCTCTCCTCCACTTACACCACACACCTTTCTCAACCATCCGCTAACAACCACTATAGATGGGCGGCGAATCCGGCAGCAATCAGCTCAGCCCCATGCAGCAGAATCTTTTCCTGTATGCCATTCCTGGCGTCACCTTCCTCGTTTCCCTCTGGATGCCAGCAGCGTTGCAACTCTCCTTCGTCATGACCAGCATCTTTGGCTTCCTGCAAGCCCTGATTTTCCGTAGGCCCGCCGTCCGCTCCTTTCTCGGTATCGCACCCATCGTCAATCCCACCGCTAGAAAGCCCAAAACAATCGAAACGAAGTTAAAACTCGCGCCCAGCTACCAGGTCCCAACAGTTCAGTCTACGTTGCGCCGCGGCGCCGAGGCGCCGCTCGAGTCAGAAGCTCAGCTCGGGTTAGTGGGCAAGGCGCAGCATGGCCTGCGTGACATGGTTAATTCGGCGAAGGAAGGAGTCGCGAAGTTCACGGGGCGCGGGGATATCGCGAAGAGCCTGGAGAAGAAGCGGCGCGAGCGGTTCCAGAAGCAAGCTGAGGCATACGAGAGGAGGAGGAAAGAGCAATTGGAGGATGATCTTTGGGCGAAGAGGCGGTAAAGTCAGGAATATAATAATTCGGGATACCATGTTTATAGTTTGATGGAGTGGAAGTAATCCGATTGTATGATATTTAGAGTAGGGAATATAGCTCGTCTCTGAATGCAAAGAATACCTAGTTCGTTTCACAGACGGTGGGTCTTTTGTTATCCGGAAGTGGAAGCGCAAGTGGAATCGCTGAGACATGAGACTAGATTAGCAAGCGGTATCACATATCACCAGTACATAAACCCATTTGATGCGAAGTGTTGGGACATAATTTTTTTACTCAATTCAGTTAAGCTCAATGCACATTACCAATCACCCTAACCCATCCCTATTCTCTAAAATTACATCGCAAAAGCAGCAAACCCTCACAATTTCCCAGCCACCATCTACATTGCCTTCATCCCCCAGCCCTTAATAATATTTAAAAGCTGGGATAAGAGAATAAAAGAGCCCTATGCAGAGATCATGCCGCCGAAGTAAACATGAAAGGCCGCAAGGTTAATAAAGAATTGAGAAGAAGTGAAACAAAAACATTTGTAGTACAGGTCATTTCGACATCTGGTCGTCAAGTGATATTTTTAAGCCTCGCTAACACAAGGAACACCAGGTTTGGGTCGGCTTGCGTGCTTGGAAGAAAAAGAGATGCCGTGACCGTGAGAAGAAACCCCGCCTTGGATTACGCCGACTGGAGACAGATAGTAGCATGAGTTAAGAAAGGAATAGGGAATTCAATGGTATGTGGCGTTCAAACCAGAACTCCGCCGGTGTCGCACAAAGGAGATGTCTAGAATTGCACTCTAGGATAGGCCGTTCACACGTTGAGAAACTCTCCGCCGTCCTCGCCTCCTTCGGCTGCAGCTGTCACTGCGAGCGCCTCGTCTGCATGACTCGTCCCCATCTCCTCTGGATTTGTCAGATCGGCAAACATGCTGTCCATGACACCTCCTGGTTGGCTGCTCGAGCTTGCAAACGGGTTCGCCATTGGAGAACCACCGCCTTCATTTTCAGCACGGGAGAAGCCAGGGCCGGAGAACATAGCAGGGTCCAGGGGTGGATTCGTCGTAGAGTTTGACAGATGAGAGGATAGATTGAAGGCTCCCGGTGACATGCCCTGCGCTGCCTGGTTGAACGGTGGCGCTGTGCTGAATATGGGAGAGTTGGTATAGGACGACGATGTGATGGGAAGAGGGTCAAAGAAGCCCGACGGAGCAGCACTTGATTGCTCGCCACTAACCCCAATGGACATTGAGCGCGGAAGACCAGGTGGGGTATGGGAGGGCTCTGGGGCAGGTTGGAGCGGCTGCGGACCCTTCGAGCTATCGGTGGACTTCCGCTGTTTAAAGCTATGTTGTTTCGTGCGGAGGTGCTGTGGTAGGTCCTCCGGGTTGGTTATGCCAAGCTGACTCATGAGCTTTTGCTGCTTTGTAGGTCGCGGCTTTCGAGTCGAGAGCGATACCTCAAGAATTGGTGGAGGCTGAGGAGCCACTGGGGCCCATTTGTGCAATTCTTGACGAAAGAAATTGATTTCATTAGAAAGGAGGATGTCTGCGCCTTCAAGCTTACGGAGGTAGAAGCGCTGTGTGGTGAGCTCATCCGGACTAGACATAAGTGGGTTAATGTATTTGCCAACCCAGTCACGGAAATTGAGGCCGTGCGAGATAATGGCTTCTAGAGTATCTTCCTCCTCCGGCTGGAACGGAAGAGTAAGAAGTTCGTCTTGCCAGGCTTGCAGATCCTCAAGCTTTGGTCGAGTGGCATCGCGGGGAATCTTGACGCGGTAATCGCAAATCGGGCAGGTGTACTTATCATCCTCTTTGACCTTCCCACGAGCGATCTTCAGACATTTGCCATGGTACCTGAAACTCAGTGTTAGCTTTGATGTGCAAAATTCGTGATGAGTCGTACCATTCGTGACAGAGTTCACACTCGATCATCATACCAGCCTCGGGCTTGCGACAGATGCAAAAGACGTCCCGACTTGATCCAGAACCATCTACATCCTGAGAGTCGTCAGGTGTGTGTTCTCTTGAAGAAGGCTCGACCGGCATTCGTGGCTGATCTGCAAGGTCAAAGCAGGCCCGATTCTTCTCCTCCACCGTTTTCATGTGATTATGCAAGATATGCAGAGGTGCGTTGGCTTTTCCAAAGAGTTTCTTGCCCCGTCTCATCCAATCTTCATGTCGCTTCTGCTCTTTCTCAAGATCGATAGTTCCAGAAGGTTTGCTGTTGAGCTCATTGAGAGCATCCATAGCCTCCCGCACTTCTTTATACTTTGGGCGCTGGCGAAAATCGGGGTTTTTACTTCTCTCATAAAGAGATAGAATCTGTTCCTGGGCATCTCGTTGCTTTTTCAGGATAGCATCGACCGCGGCTAGGGTTTCAGGTGACACTGGGAGAGTAGATGCTTGTCTTGACAAGGCATCAAGCTGTTGGTAGTGTACGTTTTCGACAGACATGAGTTCCTTAGCTTTAGCTTCCCAAAGCTCTCCTTGGACCTTCTGCTCCTGGAAATGGAGAATGTGAGGATCAGCTTCGCTGATACTTAGGTCTAGGCCTTGCTGAATGAAGTCGATAACCTCTTGAAGAGTTTGTGCTTTATTGCGATATTCACGAGCTTGTTCGTACCACTTCATCTGCTGGACCATTCGGTCCAACTTCTCAAGCTCTGGGATGTCGACGTTGAAACCCTTGCCTTCTTCAAGCAGCTCATCCAACTTCTGTGTAGTCTGCTGCGTGCAGTCTCTCAACGCAGCCTGTGCGTTCTTCTGGAACTCGGCGATGTTGTTTGCGCGTTCGCGAAGTGCAATGATCTCAGGGCTGTCAAATGAAAGCGCGTCAGCATCTTTGAGCAGCTTAGTAATATTCTCTACTTTTCGAAATTCTCGTTCACGCTCATCGATTTCCGCCGCCCTAGCAGCATTTCCTCGACGCCATGCGCGCTCATTCTTCCGGCGGTTCTGCTGTTTTCGAGTTGTATAATTCACTGCTTCTTCCGCTAATTCTGTGCAGCGCTCGACGAATTTCTTAAGCTCTGGAAGACCCGGCAGCTCCCAATCAATGCGCTCGCCTTCAACCAAGAGTGACCGTAACGACTTAAGCTGAGGTTTCGGCTCGTCCTCCAATAGACTATCCAGCTTCGTCGCCCATGCTTCTGGTGTCCCTGCTTTATCCGCAATTTTCTGAACCGTCACTTTCAGCACCTCGTTCGTGATACGGAATACGAGGCTATGGTCGCCGTTCGTACCAAGGAAGCGATTTTCCTCGCTCATTTCACAGCACTCGACTGACCCTGCGTGAAGCAAGCAGATGACTTTAGAGGATCTCTTACACACAAAGCGGGAGAGATAACTATAGGCTTTGCAAAAGCTGCAGATGTTGTGGTCTTCTTCTTGAACGTCGTTTTCCTCGACAGCGAAATCAATCTCGCATTGCACTTCAGCGTCGCTAGTGCCCTCAATCTTGCAAACATGATCTCGGATTTCTCTGTGCTTAGCAACAAAGTCTTTGCGAGCTTGAAACTCGCGCTCTCGCATTCGTTCAAGCGCAGGAGCTAACCATTTCGCTGTCTTAATCGAAGTGTCTTTTCGAGATGCAGCCGCCAAAAGGAGCTCGTCGTGCGAAAAGCAAGGCTGTCTGCGGAAGTCCCGTAGACGCTGGACACCCACTTCGCCAAAAGGCTCCCAGTCATGTGGAGCGAAATTGACAGCCTCATTGAAGTTGAACCCATGGTTGAACCCAGCGTGGTATGCTTGCGGGAATGTGATGACGAATTGTCCAGCCCTCTGATCCAAGGCGTACACTCTCACACCTGCCTTTTTCAGTTGGTCGGGTGTAAGAAGTGTCACTAGCTGGAAGAGGAGATCGGGTTGGGTCTCAAACAGCTCCGGAACAGCTTCTCGCATGGCTTCCTCAAACTTCGCAGCATCCTCTCTGGGAATGCCATACCAAGTTTTCGTCGCGCCAAAATGCTGATAGTTCGCCGAGTATGTGTAATGATCCTCGGCATGCCAGCAGAAGGTAGAGAACACCATACCAACGTAGAGCCATGGCACAGTCATGCCGGAAATATCAGACTTTATATGACGGAACAGGGATTCCGGATTGTATGGAAGAATGTTAAGATTCCAGGGATGGGTAGCGAATGGATCGCGGGGATGCCGTTCAATGGTAGGGAAACCGCTGCCATGAGTAGTGGAATGGACATCGGCGCCGTACTCGACCTCAACGGTTTCTGTAATGCTTTCAACCAGTCTCCAGAATTCGCGTTCCACATCCTCTTCACTAACAGGCTTCTTCATGTTAAGAATTGGGTCGAAAGGCATCTTCGGTCCGAAATGATTCTCCTTAAAATTATTGGCTTTTTCTTGGAACTGCTTGAGTGAGTAGACTCCGCCTTCCTCAAATCCGAATTCGCCTGTACCCACGAGACATTTTGGACAATGCCAATCATAGTCTGGGGTGGTTTTAAGGGGAGGTTCAAGGCAATGTCGATGGTATCCAGCCTCGCAGCTGTCGCAAAGCAGGATCGTGGATGGCTCGTCAGCCCTACCGCAAGTTTCGCATCGCTAAAGGGTGTGTTAGCATGCAAGCAACATGATTATGTGGACTAGGGTGAGCCAAAAATAGCGCTTACATCTCCAGGCTTCTCGTTGGTGCGATCTCGTGGAGGATGCAATCGTGGTGTTGGCAGTCGAGGTTGGGTCATGTGCGATCCCGCTACGGTGGGCGCCGCATCTGCAAGTGGTCAAATTAGCCTGGCTCGGCATCCAATCGCGGGTACAACGTCAAAGGAGATGTGCCTGAATCAAGGCAAGGGTATGCAAAGCAAATCCTTGTTTGAACGACAGGTGGAGAATCGCATGCAGCATGCAGAAAATCCGCTTACCTTTCTTCAGACGCTTACTGCGCCTACCGGCCCCATCGGAATCACCGTTCGCGCCACTTTCTGTATCCTGCGAGAGCCGTCGCTTCAGGTGGTTAAGAGCTTGGCCATTCGAAAGAGGCGTTACGCCTGGAGCAGACGGTCGCAGATCGGGAGTGTTCTTAGCCGAGATCATGGGACTCTCGCCCGTGCGTAGAGGAGTCGAGTTTCGAGAGTCCACTTCTCGATGAATACCATTCGCGGCGTTGATCGTGGAAAATGAACTTGGTGTCGATGCTGGAGCGGGTTGAGCCGGTTGCGCATTGACTGCAGTGAAACCGCCCGCGTTAACAGCAGTAAATCCCGAGGTCGCTGCAGGCCGAGGTGGCTCTAAGGGTGGAACAGCTTCGTTTTGAAGTGTCGCGTTCAGTGCAGTCGATGCTCGGATCGCCGGGGAGTCTCCTCCAAGACTAGAGGGTGTGTGCTGATGCGACTTCTTCATCGGCGATGGCGCTGGGGATGGGGTGAAGGGACCACCATTTTCGTACTCAAGCAGCTGATGAACACCAGGCTTGACGATCCTCAGGTATTCTTCATACGGATGAAGCCACTTTTGATATGAATTCTTAAGCGATGTTGATAGTGAAGACATGATCTTGCCGCTGTAGCCCAAGTCTCTGCCAATTTCGGCCCATTTCTTCTGTTTACACACTTTGTCAAACCCACCGCGTGTTTCCACTGCTTTCTTGAGCTTGTACAAATCAAGTGGGCGCTTATCCACACTCGGGAAGCGGTTGAGGTTGTTGCCATGCTGCTTATGAAACTTGGATAACTGATCCAAGTAATTGAGATTGGCACGTGTTCCTAAGCAAGTAAGACTTTTGTTATAGTGAAAATATCCAAACGGTAATTCTACGTACCGCCTTCTATAGAGTTTAGTTCCTGACGTCGCGTGCGGAAATGAAAGCGCTGTCACAATTGTCAGTCACATTGCGAGGCTGTGAGCGGCTCTCGTGTCTCGTCGATTTACTCGAGAGCTTGGGAATTAAAATCCATCACTCAAGATAAATGAACCGAATGCGATCAAAGCCAAATGACAGAGCTTACCTCTGTGTCTACAGCAAATTCTGGGTTCCAGGAATCTGGAGGTATAATTTTCACAATGCCATACTTGCTTCCCTCTGGTGCAATTTTGCGCACATATTCCATCGGATCTTTGAATTCCTCCTCGGTAGGCCTGTAAGTTGGCGCCTCTAATAATCCGAATGGCCGCGTAGGCTTTGGGATTTCGCGACTCGCAGAGCCTTGTCCCCTACGTTCCACAGTGGAGAGATCGAGAGCCTGGGCTTTCCGAGCACTAAGTGGTATGCCGGAACCATTTGCTTGCGACCCATTATTGCCAGCCAACATTACAGCGCCCATTCGGGCTCGAGGAGTTGCAGATGTTGTGCCATTCGCAGGACTCACCCGAAAGGTGGTCATTGTAGTGCCTGAGGGCCCACCTCCTCCCGTCGAAGAGACCGCCATCCAGACCGCCGGCACCGCTCCTGGAATGCGGCCGCTTTAGATGTAATATCAGTTGTATATCGATCTTAGAGGTTATTTATCGACTTCAAAGGGTGTATAGGGGCGTAGAGAGCGAGTTTGCGTGGGCTATCGGCGACTGATATCGGCGGGCATAAGGACCTGCAGACGGCAGGGCAGCTACCAGGAACTGACTCGTGACAGATGTCGGCCGATTCAAAGGGCTGAAGGCTTGTCAGTGCAAAGATTTAGTTGCACGACATAACATGCGTGGGCCTCAGCCGTCAGAATGGGCCTGGTAGGGTTAGAGAGAGGATTAGGTGGATTGAATGTGAGCGATGAGGGAGGAGATGGGAGGGTTCCGAGCAGAGACTAAGGGCAGCGTGCCTAGTCCAACTTAGCGAACCATCAGTTTATGAAGGTAAAAATACTCAACAAGGAACAAAGTTTTGGAGCAGCCCAGACGAGTTTTTACTTGTTCCTTTGTCCGATGAATCTCTCACAGCCGAGCAGCTTTTTTATCCGCCACACTACTTGCCAGATGAAGATTCTGAGGGCATGGCAAAATTGCTTGATGGCTCGTTTCATCATAAGGCGAAGTCGTCTTGGCTGCCCGAGAATTGACCGCTTGAGACTTGTGGTTGCACGGAAGTGAATTCAGGCCAATCAGCCGACTGCCGGACTTTGCAAAGCTGGAAACCCACACAATCTTAACCCGCATCTGCATCTTCAGCCTCACGTTGTCGCGTACTTTTTCCCATCACCATCGCGAAGCAACTCGCCCACCGCGGTTCACCGCACAGTTTTGCAAGCACTATCAACAATGATGGACAAGCCTATACCAGCGTTTTATTGTTGTTATTTGCTGCGGTCAAGCGTGAGCCACGCTTCTCTGTATGTGGGTTCCACACCAAACCCTGCCAGGAGATTGAACCAACACAATGGCAAGACAAAAGGCGGTGCAGCTTGCACTTCAAGGAAAGCAGGAGCATTGAGGCCATGGGAGATGACTTGTCTAGTTACCGGCTTTCCTTCAAAAATAGCTGCATTGCAATTCGAGTACGTGCTTTCAGTTCTTCGTTTTCCATATCCCCATTACTTTGCCTTGCTATACGATTCATTCACCGCTTTTCATCCTTCCTGATTCAGTGTTCCCTCACCATGAACACCCGTTGTCTACCATGAGCTCGTAGAAATCAGTGCTTCACGTGACTCAAACGCTTATTCTAGAGATGGGATCGAGATTCTACGTTCAATTACGTGGGATCAATGCTAAGTTACATATCAGATGGGCATGGCAGAATGCCCACATTACGCGCCACATCCCTACGAAAGAGCGTGACCCCAAAGCCAGTACCTCCAACAATACTCCACCGCAGTCGAGAAAAGCAAGACCACAGCCGTCCTTGAAAAATTATTTATCCAACCTACATCTTCTCCTTTGCGCAAAGAGCTTCGAGCGCTGGCCGCTAAAGGTGAAGTTCTTCGCTCCCGATGTCTGGAAAAGATGGGATACCGATATGGATAGTAAAGTTAGGGAAGGCATAACAATCGAGCTGGTTAAGCCTGAGACTCTGGATGTTGTTGGTCTTAGCCACGAATACACGGGACCAGCCGTTGCCAGAACTACCAAGAAAGATTCTTCCAGTCCCACAGCGTCTGTTGTCCGAACGGGAATACATGCGATCGATGTTGGGTATAATAGTATGAAGTCGCACTTGGAAAAGAGCAGAGCAGTCTTCGATAATGGTACCTTGACGTTATGTGGCATTTGCGAGAAATACATTCGGCCCAGCACAGCACTATTGCTAGTCTGTCCGATTAATGTCTGTCAATCAACTTTTCATCTCACATGTCTTTCCCATAAATTTCTTGCAGATGGAGGAGATGGTGATGCAGTAATACCGCTGGAAGGAAAATGCCCTGGTTGCCGTACCAAGCTAGAATGGTCTACATTGACCAAAGAGCTGAGCCTGAGAATTCGTGGCCACAAGGGAGTTGCTGCATTGTTCAAGGAAAGAAGGCCAAAAAAGGAGAAACAGACCAACACAGGTGAAGCCACCGCCTGCCACACCCCCCACATCAACATGACTGAAGAAGGCCATAACATGGGATTTGATAACGACGATATAGACGACTTACAATCGATTGGAGTGCCGCCAGGGCCGTTAGAGACCGGATCCTTTAATGATAACGATAATAATGATGATGGCTGGGTGTTTTACGAGGATGACGGAAATGATGATAGCACCCCATCACCACTTAATGATGGCCAATTATTTGCATCAAAATCGCATAACTGGAAGCACAAGACGAATAGCTCAAGATTGGAAATTGTTATCGAGGATAGCGAAGATGATGATATTGAGATCTTGGGCTAGGGGTATTAAGAGTGGAAGGTAGGTTTAGCTTGGTTACTGGTTTTATTTTTGGATATAGTAATTCCCATGAGTGGACGCCTACCAGGGCTGGACGAAACCAAGAGGCAAGTCTTCTGCATCCACCCTCTCAATCGCTTTCATGGCAACTTGAAGCACGTCGCGCTGAACTTCATCGAGCGAACCGCCAGCATCAATCTTGGCAAAGTCGTCCTTCTCTGAAGACGACCGCAACTGACCAAAGAGCTGCCGGACATGGTCTTGCATTTGCTGATTCTCGTATTTTTCGCCACCAAATCCTCCCCGTTTGGCGGCATCTGCGGGAGAGATATCAAGAAAGATACATATGTCTGGACGTGGTAGGCCTTCTTCGGGATGCCGGGCCCAATTAAGGTCAAGGGTAGGGTTGTTCTTCGCAGCAGAATAGACGCAACCAGAGTAGTAGTAGCGGTCGATGATCACAGTGATGCCAGTCTCGATGTCAGCTTGTATAGAAGGCCTACAAAGTGTCAGATGCGATAGCAGATAGAAGTTTTATCGAGGAAGCTTACACTGCTTCCCATCGGTTGGCTGAAAAGAGTAGATGGATGACGTGATCCTCCTGTTCACTTTGGCCTTTCAGGTAGTTGTTGATCATTTGTCCGATGGGTGTGCTCCTGTCTGTACGTGACTTTCATTAGCCTTCAAACCAGCCAGCCGAGTAGCGAGTTATGAACCAAATTCCTCCTCATATACCTATGCCTCTCACTAGCCAATAAGAGATACGTCGTGAGCTACATGCGGGTGTCACTCCCAACTCTTACGGGGTCCCTGCTAAGCCTTCTGCTTCGAACCCATAATGTTTCACCCTAGGATTCCCTCTCTACCAGACCTTCATCTTACGGCTCAGCCACTCTTATATTAGAATCATGTTACTCAGCCTGACATGCGCACCGCCGCCCTCCCGCTACCCATGCTCTCCAAATTTTTGTCGATTAAATTCACATTGTTCAATACCCTCTCTCTATCTATCTTTGAACATCATGGAACCAATAAGCAAACATGCTCACCTGGAAATTTTAGATGCCGAACCTGATGGCCTTCATTCCGTAAGCTTTCCACAAGCCGTTCGCACTGCGTCGACTTTCCAGCTCGGTCCAGGCCTTCAAATACTATTAGTTTACCTCGCATTGCGACTTCAGAATTCCACACGAAAGGAGTACGAGGAACGCGTAGTGGCGTGACGTTCCAGGCATGCGTCGAGATTTTTTTTTTTCGGTGTGGAATTTAAGAAGCTGCAAAAGCCGTAAAAGCCGCGATATTGTGCAGTTCCCAGCAACTCGCAGCTTTTGTAGTTTTTACGCGAGCAATTTGTATATTTCGCAGGTTTTATAGCTTCCGCACTTACCCCTTAACCCACTGGCGTCCACGGAGTAAGTGGTCCGTGCAGAACACCAGAATCCAAACAACGCGTGCACCTATGTAGATTCCATTAATTAATTTCCTAGTTCTTATCGATAACCGTTGGACGCGAATTAACGGGTCCAGTGATATAGATCTAATCAATAGATTATTATCAGCCATGCCTTCCAATCGTACTTCCAATGATATAGACCTTGTTCAGCCGACTCGTTATCCCCTGCATAGGTGGATGCGTGCTCAAGATGGTGGCCAGTAGTGTACGGGTCACAATCGCATCCACACCATCTATGCAAGGGATAACGTTTAACCAAATCGGATTGCAAAAAACCACCCTAGAGCCCTGGCTGCTGCCCGATTTCACGCCTCTCGTGATAGACGATTTCGAAGGTCACGGCAAGCCAAACCTCCCACTCCGCTTTAATCTACACGATCCTTTCACTCTGTTTAGTTAATTCTTCACGAAAGAAATTATGGATAGCCTGGTAGGTGTCAGATAATCTGTATTCTCTAAAGGCGTGGGTCACGTGCACGTGCACTGTAAAGTCTCTTCGTAGCTCAAAGCCCTAAGGTCAATCAACCATCAAGACGAACAAGATCATCAATCAATCAACCCATTTCATCAATGAACAGCTCTATATGCACTATCTGACAGTAGGGTGAATAAGTACGCAGAGCTATCTATCGGACCATAGACACGGCCATAGCAGCTAACATGCAAGGAAGAACTCTGAGCGACTAAACTCTAAGCTATATAGACCTATTTATATGAGATTCGGTAAATGTCACCAACTTCATATTTTAGAGCACGACAATCTGATCGCGTTGATCTAGTTTAGCTGAGTCTTATCGATAACGCGTGGACGAATGGATAGGGGCCCTCATATAAATTTAAGTGGGACCCCTCGCTTACTAAAAGTAAAATACGAGCTTACGTCATTTCCGTTCACCGTGCGCATCTTTTATCATATTCGCTCTAGTTTAGACGACCTGATTTTGGCTCTGTGATCTCCTTCACCGTCACCTACAAGCAAGCATAAGGGGGAACGTATCATGGCTGCTATTAAAATCAAGCAGATCCCATTACGGTTATTTACTACTACGTAAGAGATATCAAGCCTCTCAGAAAATTTAGAATGACAGGGTACACAAACAACACCGTTGCAACAGTATTGAGACTAGCTGGGCAATACAGATCCCCCGCCATGTCAAGGAAGCTCGTCCAAACCAACCAACTGCCCACATAAAGAATTATTCCCAGACCGAAGAAATTGAAAAACCACCCTTTGAAATTGGAAATATGCACCTCGTGCTGTGGAATGGGGTCCTTCTTCCGCAACTTCCGAATCGGGTTTCGCAGTAACCTCCAGAGGTCTTGAGCTGGATATTTGAACGCACGTAGCGGAGCGCACTTTGCCAGTACACTGAAACCCAGCGCCATTGCGATAATCACACCAGGAATCAGCATAATGATGCCGCCGGCCTGGTAGAAGCGGTATTCCGAGGGTTTCGCAGGGTTGGTTGTTTTATTCGGAAAAAAGGCGGCGAAAATGGCGAAGACAATTGCCGGCACGGAGAAGAGAAGGTCTGCGACCATCTCGTTGATTGCAGTCTCCATCCATGATGCGTGGATGAAGCCTAATAAAGCGATGATAGGTGCAACCCGCGGCCTCACTGTCCAGATTAGGACCTGTTGGAGCCAGTTCACAGTATATCCTTGCTCTTGCAATATAACGCCGATTATGAATGGGATAGAAATATGTACTCCTATCGAGACGAACAGGCTTAAGAAGCTAAGCTTAATCTCTGTATGCTCAAACATCTGCTTCCTGCCAATGAGGTGTCTCAGAACTGTGCTATTACTCAACGTGGCGGATATAAGGGCGATAAGGTTCGAGACTGCCAGGTAAGTAAGTACTTTTTTAGCACGAGGACATTTATTCGTGCCACTGTAGATGAGAAACTCTTTGGGTAGCCATGTGGCCTTCTCAGCATTTTGTACAACGCAGTCTGTTACGTTCGCGTCGTTGATGTTGGTGCATCTGACATATTGTTGCGCTGTGATTTCCGGTCAGCATGTGTCTAAGAAAGTCGCTCAAATGGCTAGCTGCCGGAGTTTTACGCTTCGTATTCACAAATTAGAAGGTTTAAGCTCTGTTGGTCACATCCACTGCCGCCGCTCGAGCAGCATTGGCTCCGCCGTATCTCATTAGCATCATATATGCAAGCCGAAGAGAGAATCTGATCAAGTTAGAGTTTAGAGGTATAAAATACTTACTGGATTACTTACTTTCTGAGGCTGCGGATAGTCGCATGTTGTGTTTGCTGTTACATTGGTAGGAAATACGGCTTTGGTTGGTATGGGATCCGAATTTGCGGCGTTTGTGGTCTGGGAACATTTAAAGTATGAATTATTTTAGCCAGGCAGGTATCACGACAAATGACTTAAGCTGGTTGATAGGTAGAGACACAGAATTGTATGAGTGATCTGTTTTATTCAAGGTGGCTCTAAGAGCCCTAATATACATAAGAGAATTGACCCCCTACAGGGGTCCCTAAAGAGTGATGATATAGGTTGAAACCATACTGATACCGATGTTGAACAGCACCCGTCGCACCTCTGTAGCAAGGCTACCTCCGTAGCCAACATACCCCCTTAGGTCTGGCGCAGAGCGGCAGAGCTGGATTACCGGATTAGGTAGTTGTGATAGACGAGCTGGTAGTAAGCTTTATAATTTAATTGTCAGTTTATTAGATGTCTGATATCTTAAAGCCCTACTACTTTAATAAATTTTTGATGATTTTGCTTTAAGAGAGCTTTAGTTAGTCTATCTGCAGCTATCTCGCTTGTTGGTACCCATTGTACGATAAAGCTTCCGTTTTGTACCTCTTGGCGAAGCTAGAATTGATGGATATCTATATATTAGAGTTTTGTAGATACTATAGGAGTCTCTTTTATCACGATCCGTACTAACTGCTAATTGTTGCAATTGATGATAACGTCCTGTTCTAGATCGAATCTAATAGCTTTGAATATCCGCACTATATACTTGACCTCCCTACCGATATGTAAGAGAGCTAGGAGTTCTGCCTCTATAGTAGACTTTATAACTGCCTTTTATCTAGTTGCCTGCTATGCTATAGGCCTATTAAACAGGCTTATTAAGAAGCCCTATAAGCTCTAACGTGTTGGAGCATTGTTAGCAAAGCTGGCATTAGAAGTAGCTTTTAGAACCTAGTTTATCTTATACAGCGTGATAGTAGAGAACTTGAGAGCGAGGTATTTGGTATCATAGAGATAGGTAAACAATCTATTAATCTCCGCAAGATAAGCTAGTGACGGATTTTATAAGAACTCAGCTAGCTTACTAACTAAGAAAGCAACGTCTAGTCGTGTAGTAGATATAGGATACGTTGCAGAACCTACATAGCATTGATATCCTTTTATCTAATTCGGCGTAGCTTCTTCCTTATATAGTATCAATTCCTAGCCCAATAGTGGTGTAGCTAATGGCTTTAGATATTCTAGATGGTATATTAAGACTAGCTTCTTAAGATACTAATCTAAACAGAGCCAGAGCTTTCCCTTTTATTAATCTTGCACAACACGAGTATTTAGGAATGACGTAAATTAAGGTATTTGGCGTATCTTAAATCAATCTTATAGCTACTATAGGATGTCCTGTATCTATTAATAACAGCTCGGGTGTCCTATAATTAGGATATTATTGACGTAGAAGAACACAAAGATAGGTTTAGTAGGGTATATATAGAGACATAGCTTATCTAGTACAGCTTTTAAACCCATACTCTACAAAGCAGCAGATATTTCTAAGAACTATAATTTAGGAGATTTCCGTAGTCCGTATATTGCCTTCCTTAGACGGAGAGAGAATCTAGGTAGTAGGTCTATATCCTTAGGGGGAATAAGATAGACCTCATCATCAACCAAGGCGTTAATAAAGGCGTTTACGGCGTTAATCTGTATAACGTCTAGGTTGAAGCCAGCGATTAGAGCGCAGAGCAGACGGAAGGTCCAATAGGCTACTATAATAGCTTTAACCTTCTCTTATAAGACTGCTTAAAGGTCTCCGCAGATAACTAGATAAGCCTTAAATCTTGTGATAAAGCCATCCAAATCTTCCTTGTACGTAAAGACCTATATAGTAGGAAGTTGATGAACCTTCTTAACTAGCCGTACCTTATCCCAGGTCTGCTTTCCGGTTAAGGCCTTTATCTTAGTATAAGCAGCTGCTTTGAACTCTTTAGCGTACTTATAATTAAGCATCTCTTTCCATGACTTTGGTGGTGGTGGAAATTCGTCTTAATATCTATATGTCTTTATAGTAGTAGTATAGAAAGCGTGAGCCAATAGTGTTGTATCTGGATTAATAATATTATTACCATTATTAACTTAAACCGCAAAGGCTCGTTATTGTAGATTTTAATTTGGCATATCTTTCTTCTTTACTGTAGGCCGCTTTTTACGGCCAGAACGTCTCTTACCCCCTAATAATAAGCCTGCTGTTGTCTAAGGTTCGGAATGAGGTGTAGGGTCTATAAACAGTAGTTTAGTGACTTTAGAAGTTAACTAAGTGGTAGATAATATCTGTGGTGTAAATACTATAGTAGATGGTGATTGCTAAGGCGCTAAAGACGCTAATAGTTTAGATAGTTCTAGAGTTAGCTCTAGGGTAGGTAGCTAACAGAGTTCTTCTATTAAGATCTAAATGCTTTTTAACGTAGGAGTAACATTAATATTTGCTAAATACGGCAGTCTTATATCTAGTTCTTTATTAAAGTTCTCTATTTAGTCCCTATTGCCATCTTAAAGATTATCTAATAGGTTCTGGACTTGTTAAAAACAGTCCCTTTAAGCCTGTGAGATAATAAGGTGTTCTGGTGTTTTAGGAGATTAATATCTCTTTAACTTATTAATTTGTACATTACAAGATTGGATAATGCGGTTAGTGGTTAGTATCCATATCCTATAGATATTTAACGCTTCTATACTAATAAGATAACCTATTTGGGCTTATAGCTTAAACTTTGCCTTTCTAGGAATGCTGTGTTTGATAAGCACGTAGGTCAAAGATCTGGCTATATAAAGTCCTGCTAGCCATGGCTTCTGTTTATATAGTATCTTAAATAGGGTCTTCCAGTTGATGGACTTAATGGGAGTTTAATTAAGTAGAAACACTGCAAGGAGTATAAACTTGGGCTATAGATCTATGGGTAACTTTGCTTTAATAACAGCAGTTCTTGCTTATTTGGAAATGGCTTTCCCTGACCTTTCTATAGGTCTATTTTAAATAGGAGTATCTGGTGTTAATTACTTAATAACACCTCCGTTAAGCTGGATGAGGTTTTTTACCTTAGCGCCTATACCTTGCTCCTTATCTATATGCCAAATGCGGATACCTTAAGCATTAAATTTCTTCGCAAATGCTATTATTAATTTAAAGAGTGGAAACAGCGTCTCTTACTTATAGTTCTTGATGGGGAAGGCATGGTGGTACTTTATATAGTTACACTAAAAATGAGCTATATATGTATCTCCATTAAACCCGTCTTCTTCTATAATGACATTAAAGTGTATATGTTCGAAAGGGTAGGTTCCCTTTATAGATATTCTACAAGATATCTACTATGTCATCTTTCCGAGAATATATGGTTTACATAGTGGTATACTATATAGAGTTCTTCCTCTATCTGTCTTAACCACTTTAACCCTATCTGCTGTAGTTGATAGATAATCCACTAACTCTATATCGCAGTGTAGTAAGCGCTGATGCTATACTCTGTTATATGCTAAGGTCTTGAAGAATCTGGTAGACGTAACATAGACAGTAGGAGTAGGTGGTAAGCAGGCAATGGTATTAATAAGGTAGAGACCTCCGTATTCTATAAGGTTGGTAAATAGGCTTCTATTATCCTTATAGCGTAGGTGGTTTGTAGATTGGTCCATAATTACTTCAACCCTGTGGAGCTTCGCTACGGATATTAAATTGGTATAAAAATACGAAGCGTACGCTACGTTCCTTAATATTAGATACTAAGTCAGATGTTATTCGCCCACCTTAATTGCCAAGTTAATATTACCGTATCTATAGATTTCTGCTCTGGCATCTCCAGCTGTTACTATAAATATGCATAGCTTAAGGTCACGGAAGTATCTAATATTGTTGTAGAAGTGGGTGTCTGCCATAGTGTTATACCCCTAGGCATTAATTAACGACAGATCTGGATGTTCCTGCGATGATAACAATAAGTAGGATATTGTTACAGCAGCCGCTATAGCTTAAGGTCTGTCTAGATCCTTAATCTTTTTAGTAGAAGCTGGAGATGTTCTTAACCTAGGGCCTTCCTTCTTAATTTACTTAACCCTTTTGTTGTAATACTGCTTATTTATTGGGCCCTTGAGCCATTCCTAACACCTTTATAGACACTTGTTATTCGGTATAAAGTTAAAACCTTAAAGAGACTAAAATAGTTACTTGCAATTCTTTAGCTTATAGGGTAAACTATAGGCAAAGCACTTTAACTTAGTCGATTAAGAGGGTACTAGGGTGGTAGACATCATAGAATCTGCAGCTGGCTACCCTAAGAGTATAGCATAGGCGTTACGTCCCGTATTTAGATGCTTATAGAGGAGGTTAAATTCCTTAATTATTGTTGCTATTTTAAGCTTTTCTAACCTCTTCGCTACCTTTTAAATAAAGGCATGATATAGAGCTGGACAGATCTCCTTATAGTTCTAGATAAAGGCTTGTACAACGCTGCTTTCTATTGCCTCTATTAACCCTTCCTCCAGCTCTTCTCCGTTCTGAATAATTGTGATATGTAGCTATAGCTATAATTCCAAGCTCTGGCGTTTAGGCCCTTGTTTTCTTTTCTTAAGGTTGTCTAATACCATTTATTATAACGTAGCCTGTGATGGCTTTGCTACCTTTTTTAACTGCCTTAAAATCGAATATGGTGTGGTAAGATTCTTAAGATATCCCAAGAAATTGGTGCCTATAGTGGCATGTAATAATACCGCGAAGGTATAGAGCTTCTCCTCCCGCTTTATATAGTCCTATTATTGTAGCTTATAGAGCTTAAAGAGCATTTTCTGTGTCTCTAGAGATTGCTAAGGTTGTTGTCCTTGCTGACTCAATGACCCAGGTGTAGCTGTTCCCGTAGATGGAGTTGCTGCTAGATCTGCAGGAGTTGCTGCTAGTGCTACAGGAGCTGCAGGGTCCGCTGCTGGTGCTGTAGGGTCTGCAGGTGCTGCTATAGGTGCTATAGGAGCTGCCAGTGCTGCTGCAGGAGCTGCAGGAGCTGCTGCTATTGTAGGTATGGCTGGCTCATTATTTTCTTTAATTTCGTTCTCCGTCTTATCTAGGTTAACATAGTCCCAGATCTTCACAAAACTTGCTTCTCGGCGGATAAATTGAAACTATATAGGCCAGTCTTTCTGGGTTAGCAAAAGAGGGTTTATAGAGTCCTTAGTTGCCATATTGGCTTTTGTTTTAAGGTTGCGTAAAGAGACGCGCTTACGCGTAAAGCACGCGATATTTTATAACAAACTATGCTTAAAGAGGCTTAGTGGTAGTTGTCTGGCCACTAAGATCTCCCTGGTGCTCAGAAGGTTACCAGGCTTATAACTTTTAGCCAGGCAGGTATCACGACAAATAACTTAAGCTGGTTAATAGGTAGAGATACAGAATTGTACAAGTAATCTGTTTTATTTAAGGTGGCTCTAAGAGCCCTAATATATATAAGAGAATTGACCCCCTACAGGGGTCCCTAGAGAGTGATGATACAGGTTGAAACCATACTGATACCGATGTCGAACAGCACCCGTCGCACCTCTATAGCAAGGCTACCTCCGTGGCCAACAAATTAAACCTAGGATGAACGCCATTGTCAAACACGCGGCCTGGAACCTGAAATAACGTGTTTATATATCATAACATACACGCTCCGAAAGCACTGCGCATAGCTTGTAGCCACATCGTTCCTGACTGATCGAGAAGCACTGTATGGTTGACATGTTGCTAGATCTTGAATCTGAGACGAGCAATCGGCGTCAACTTGCTGTTATCCGAAAGTGATTAGTAACTTTCGGTCTTTTTACTCTTTAGTGTTCACCACATACTTTCCATAAATCTTCAGGTACGAAATCCTGGTTGGAGCTCTGTTGTCCTTTGCAGAGAGCAACCAAAAAGACGTGTCCCAGCAAGCCAGCCAAAGGGGCGCTTCTCGAGAGGCGCATTTTGTACAGACGAGACGTGAAAGGTAAGAAAAGGGGCTGTAAATTTCTGCCACCATAAGGATCTGACTTCGAGTATAAGATAAGATATTAATTGAAAAGAACCTAGAAGGTGAAGGAACCTGCGAGCAAATATATCCCTCCTTCACCAAAGAAATTTGAGTTTACGGAGACCATGATCGTGCTTCGTCAACTTTCAGCTTGTTCAGCCGGGCGGCTGTCTGGTCTCTCCACAAACATTGGCAATAAATCTTAATGGTTGAGATTTCCTTGGCGCTATGAAACAGGTAAGACAGCATCTCTGCAATTCCGGTGGTTAGCGCAGCCACTTCCGCTCGGCCTTTTTATAGGGGAAATTTTGGTCTTTTTGCTATTTAGGGGAAAGTTGACAAAACACGCTAACCACAGGATGCGCCAGGATGCTGTATATATGGCTGGGAAGGTTCCAATCAGATTTTAGATAAGCGACGAAGGGGGCTTATTGGGCCTCGAACCTTAAAGCCCTTTGATGTGCCGAGACAAAATTCAGATGGAAAAGCAATCTAAAGCGGTGATTCCCATAACACATGATGGTGGTTTTTATAAGACGGGGTAATCGTTCACAGGTTTGTTCAGCTTCTAGACGCTCCCGAATCACTTCTGGAAACTTCACGGACGAGCAATACTCGCATTACATCTACTCCCAACACCGCTCCTGCAATCGTTTTCAATACATCCTCACCTACCAGGTGTTGCACAGCCACGACATTGGAGGATCCTCTAGTAGACCTGTACTACTTAATGTGCACAAACAGGTCAAGGAATTCCAAGGCTTCAAGGAGCCCACTAGAGAACATTTTCCAGCAGCAAGAGTCCATTGCGCTCCATAGTAGAGAACATGGACCGCCCTGAAATAGCTCCCCAACCTGTGTATCACCTAAACCCAGGTATTCAGCAGAACACTCAGTACCAACCTCCACCTGCGGGGCATTCGAAAGACGATCCATTCTCCCATGTCAGGGACCTACCTGTCTTCCCCATATACGCTCCGAGTGACACAGAAAAGCTGCAGAAAGCCGTCAACCGAATCAACAAAAGAAGGGGTCTGCGGTATGATGTTCACTCCCCATTGACAAACGGTTCTGCAAATTTGTCGTTACATTTACGCACGACTCCTCGCATAACGGCTATTCTCACGCGCTATTCCACACCGAAAGACTGCACATTCCCAGGCATCGTTGTCGACGTCGTGGAGATGGCCGGCAAGAGCAATTGGCAGGGCAATGCAATCCGGTTACGTGCTAGCAGGGAATGCTGCATTTTGGTGCGCGATAAATGGAAAATTAGATTGAAGGCAGGCTCAATGTGGAGCAAAAGTGCGAACTGGAAGCGTGTGGAAACCGTTAGCGTCGAGGCAGAGAAGGACAAAATGGTCCCGCTTGGGATAATAGGACAATGGCAGCGAGCAGCGGCAGTAGAGGAAAAATTAGAGATATGGAGGAGGTTTGAGAAAGAATATAAGACTCCAGCGATACCAGAATAATCATGATACGAGCAAATGTGGTTGGATTAGCAGCTTGGAAAGAATAAGCACAGAGAGAGAGTTCCCTACGGTCACGTTTTAATCAATCTAATCACGAATCTTACTTCCTTTGACTTCTTTTCGTGCTTATCTATATTCATCATCTTTTGTGTCCCTCCTTCCGTTAGTTCAGGCCGAGCTTGGCAATATGTTGTGGAATACTAAGTGCCGGACAAGAATGGAAGTTAACATTGTCGGAAGCTCGTGACACACCCATCTCATTGTTAGAGAGACTTTACTAGCTTGAAACACAGTATACAATTGATCTATCTCTAGCATGATGCATTGCTAGAAACAGACTTGCTAATAAGCAAGTCAAGCAAGCTGGGCAATCGCAGCTTGCTTGCTTCGTCCTGCCCTGCTAACAAATAGCGATAAGGTCGGCTGGATTTTTAGTTATCATAATGTTCATGCCAGGCATTAATGATAACGTGGATTATATGTTGTGAGGTTAAATGAAATTTAGGAGCGGCGTTGTTCTCGGAGAATACTCCAATCGTTAATTTATCCCGAAGAACCGCGCGTCATGAAATTTGTGAATATTTTACTACACCGTTAAAGCTATTTAGCCTCAATAGGCCATCGAATAGCTTAAAGGCATTGCAAATTCACCCTGAGATTGCTGCATGATATGCGGACCTTCTCATGCATCATGAGATGACTATGCTTTATCCAGGTCCCCTATCCATAGCGTCTCCAAATTGTCGCCGGTTTATCACTAGTCGGGACCGCCGGACCTGGTAAAATCTCTCGGAGGAAATCATTGATATCCATGCCGCTGTCCTTGCATTCTTTCCACTGTTTTGGATATCCTAAACTGCACTCTTCGAACCTTGTCTCATCTCTCCAGTCCGTACGCCGTACGTGCAAATGGCCGCTCACTACTACTTTGGCATTAAACCTTGTATGCCAATCGTCGGTCTGCTTCGTCCCGCACCAAATTGAAAACCTAGGCACAAGCATCAGCTTGACGACATCTTGTCTCAGCGGCCAGTGTCCCGCAATGACCAGTTTAGTGTCCGGATTCTGTGCGACAGCATCCGCAAGTTTAGTTTCCGTCTGGGCAACAAGCGCTTCGCACCATTCAATGCGTGAAGTATACGGATCGGGATGAAGCAACACTTCATCCGTAGCTTCCACACCTTCCTCTTTAGCCCACTTAACGGCGTCCTCCAAGGTTACATCATCGGGTCGAAAACTGTAATCATACAGCGTGAAAATGGGTGCGATGAGGCATGGGCCGCCCTCACCATGCCACCGAGCGTAAGGATCCTCCGGCGTTAAGACACCATACTCTCGTGCTACCTCCACACACTCTTTGTATTTCCCTTCGCCTCTGGCACCGCCTTGCTGCGAGGACATCGTATAAAGCTCATGATTGCCTGGCGCCCAGAACACTTTTTCGAAGCACGCTGTCGCTGTCGAGAACGCAAGTCTGAGATGCTCGGAAGTTTCACCAATGTCGCCACAAATTATGAGACAGTCGTTAGGATGTGGGGCCAGTTCTTCGAGCGCTTCACGATTAAATTTGTAGGAGAGATGGAGATCGCTGATGGCATAAAGTCGGCCACAAGGGTTTGAAGGAAGTGCTGCGTCCGAGTCTGCAGCTTCTGCTTGGGCCATGAGAGGATCGCTATACATTAATTAAGCGGGACCTGTAAGATCTAAGCCGTGAATGGGTTGCAGGTATCAACAGTCCGTTGTTATTTTGAGAAGGGTTACCTTTCGGCGGCGATGTTTCCAAGGTCCGTTGCAGGGATTAATGCCAAGCAAAAAGACCAACAATTATATTTTACAACCTACATACACCTAGAGACTACAACTCGATTACAAAACCCCACTATAAGAGAAGAAGATCTGTTATGTTAAGTATTCTGTGGGGTTTGCTTACGTTAGTCATTTTAGCATTAATTCCACTGCTGGAAAGCGGTCACAGTGCCATGATCAATTTGTCAGTCTCAAAATCAACCTCCCACGCGATCCGAATTAAGCACGTGTGACGTGACAAACTCCGCACCACCCAGCCATCGCACAAACCTGCAAAAGGTAAGCGAATGACTGGCAAGATGCCAGGCACGGCTGTGCGGAACAATATATATAAGCGAGGTGACTAATAAATCTATTTAATTATCCTACCCTTAAGACTTTAAAACGTTATTCTTTTATTACCTCCTCTATTACCTCCTCCATTGCCTACTCTATCGCCTGCTCTATTACTATTTCCTCTGTCACCAGTTTCTCTATCACTACCTCCTCCATTATTACCTGTTACCTCCTTTGTCACCTTATTACTACTATACGCCTCTACCTCTACCTCTACCTCTTTTCCTATATTTCTCTTATTTGCCTTTATTTTATAACTGTTGGTATGCTTTAACAACGTGCAGAATACATATATCACAATGATATGTACTATGCGGTGTTGTTAATGGATGTTGTCTTCCAATATGAAGAAGGGTGAGGAACTTAAGGTTCCTTACCACGCTAATGCCGCGGTGACACATAACAGCAACTTGCCTCACGTAACGGCAACTTGCCATACATGGCGGCAATTTGCCTCCTATTGCAATGCAATATATTCTAGCTATACTAGGAGTACTTTAGAAAATGCGGAGGACTAGTATCCTATAACTGTGCAGTTCGAAAATCTATATATATACTTCTCTTTCTTTTCTTCCTTCCTTTCTTTCTTCCTTCCTTTCTTCCTTACCCTATGCCTTTATATCAGTGCTATTATTAGTAGCACGTTCTACCCATTCTACTGTCTTTAACTTAATTTAGTTTATGTTAATGAGTTGCTTAAGAGCTAATAACGGTTTGCTTTTAGTTATAGTGTCCACAGGGTTACTATCTCTATTAATCCACTTAACTTTAGCTATTTTGTGTCTTTCATATAACTGACGTAGGCACATAATATTAATCATAAGTCTCTTCTCCTGTGTAGTTCCTAGTTTAACAAGGCATTTATAGATTAACTTTAAATCGGTGCAAAGGATAAGCGGTAGGCTGATGTTAAGTTACAATTTAACTATGGCCTTAATTACAGCGCCGATGTTAAAACCATAGGCTATAGCATATAATTTGGAGGCTAGTACGCTTCTAGTAATTCTCTTGCACTTAACTAAGGACCAGTAGACGATGTTCGCCTTATTTAATAAGTCTGCTAGTACTAGGATGTATCCAATCTGTAATAAGAGATCCTTGTTATTTGCAAATAAGGAATTAGTGAATATAAGTAGTTATAATGTCTCTATGTTAAGTTTAACAAAGTTTAAACCTCTTATTAGGTTCTCAATTTACCACTAAATCCTCTTATTAAGTAGTTTTGTGTCTTTCTTATTAGGGTTAATTACCTAGGCAGCGTAGGATAAATTAAAAGAAGCTTTAGGCTGGCATATGGACGCAATATAAGCTCCTCTTGCTTATTAGGCGATGTATTAGTCCTTAAGTATAAGTGTTGTGTGAATAGTGCCTTTGGAACTAGTTATTGTAATAGCTTCCTTAATATTAATAAGGGTTAAGTTCTGGCATTAGCGCTCCTATATAAGCGTGATTATATAATTCTATTATCGGATAATGCCTCCATTAAACTTAATTGGGTATTCCAGCGTAAGTTGTTTGCGTTCCTTAGTTAGGAACTTAGCTTTTTTAATCTTCTTCTATTCTAAAGCTGTAAAGACTAAGTTGGCTAGTAGGAGGGTGTTATTAGTCTATAAACCAACTATTCTAAAATTTATAGGGTTGTTAAGGTGGAGTAAGCAGGGGTCATAAGTAGATTAGCTTATGTTTAGTTCTTTAATATGGTGGTTATAGTAAGTCTTAAACTAATAATTGCCTGCCTTAGGAATGCCATATAAAGGTCTAACAACCTTTAGAATTGTGCCTTATAAGACTCTAAGTGCCGTACTAAGTTTAAGAGGTGCCCTAATATAGAAGTCTTAATTTAGTCTTATAGCTAATTGTATATAGGCCTATGAAATATCTTATAAGTAGAGATATATACCATTGTTCTAAGTTATAGCCGTAATATAGAGAATAAGGCGTTAGCTAACTTATTAGATTATAGGTAATTGGGTTAATATAAGGTCTTTTTTTAGGTTATTATATGCCTATATAACTAGTCCTAACTTCTTAAAGGCTTTATTAGAACCAGGGTTTTTAATCTCATTAACGAATCTAGAGTTGAATACTCTGTTGCTTTGTGGTATATCTTTAGGGTTAACCAGTTTAAAAACTTCTTTTTTAAGTAATCCCTTAATTTCCTTCTAGCGTAATACTACAAACTAATTAGACTTTATAAGTTAATTATTGTCCTTATCTTATAGATATATTAAAATGTTCGCGGTATTAGCTTTAATAGGGTACTTACGTAGTCTACCTCTTCCATGCTTAACAGGTTAAGGTCTGGGCTTAGTTTAAGGTAGGGGTTTAAGTTTAGTTTAAGGTGGTTCGCTTTTATTATCTTCTAGTTATATATCCTCTGTAATCTTAGGGTCTACTAGATATGGTTTTATAACTATGCTATAGAAGTTAGTGGGTCTGTGGGGAAGTTATATAGTATAGGTCTTATTTTTAATACTAAGTAGGTTGTGCGGACTAGACTAGTAGCTAGGTTAACCTATAGGTCCTTCTCTCTATACTAATATGGGTAAGTTAAATGGTAGGTTATGGATTGCAGTTATTTTAGGTCTATTGCGCATATTAAGGGCATCTACTACTTGGCGCTCAGCTTTAAGCTTCTTAACTTCTTCTATAGCCTTTTTAAGAGCTGCTGCTTATTATATAACTATAGGGTTAGGTGCGTTAGATTCCACTATGCGTGGGTAAGCTCTAAATACTAGTAAGGTGGGTATAAGACCGTTAGGGCCTACGGAATTGTTAATTGCTTTGAAAGCTATTTACAGGGCTATGTCCTTACTAATATCTGGCAGTTCTGCAGTAATAATATGGTATATATAATAGAGGGGGCCATAGTAGCGTTCTACTATTTCAACTAAATTGTGGGCTTTAATAGGTACACTTCTTATAACTGTTCCAAATATTATAGCATATTGTTTAAATTCCTTGCTTATAAAATTCTTGCCTATATTATATGTGATAATATTAGGAGGTCCTAGGTATATGTCGATCTAGCACATTTATAATATATCTTATGTATACTTGGCGCTGATATTTTATAGCCATCTACTAGCTTAAAATTGTGTTCCTTTATTAATAATATGCAAAAGGGGTGCGCTATTAATATACATAATATCAACCATAATTAAATAGTTAAAATTAATATTATTATATAAGGTAAATCTAAATCTACTAGGTAACTTTCTATGTTTTTAACAATAGTAATAGTAACATGTGAGATAATCTAAGGTCTTACTATTAACATTATACCCTAAGCGTTTAAGTATTTATACAAGACGCTTAGCTAAAGGGTGGCTAAAACAGCGATGCAGTCGCTTTAATTCTACGTCGGTAAGGTAGCAGGGGTTTTGTTTAAATAACTTAGTTAAATAAGTACATAGGGATGTGTTCCAAAGTAGGAAAGGGTGGCTAAAGTAATATATAATGGGTACTTCGCTCTAAGGGGTGATTAGCATATTTTTTAAGTTGTTGTAGTATACTTGTAGGTAATCCATGTCTGCTAAGTAAAGTAAAAATGGGGTGTTAACCTTGACAATATAAGACTTAATTATGCCAATTAGGGTAATTACTTTGGCTAATTTAATTAATGAGGTTAATCTAATACCGAACTGTATATTAACTATGCCTTATATAGTGGTATTAAGCTATATATTAATATTAAGTCTCTAAAATGCCAAGAATTGGCTATATCCTACTGTGGATTATTTAAATGCTCCTATATTAATCATTATACCTATAAACTTGTCTACAGTATAGCGGGATATGGATGTGGTTATATTATAGGTAAAGGGGTCCTAGTCGGTTATAAGAGGTACTATATTGTCTATAGTTGTAACTAAATAGCTAAAGGCTTTATCAGCTAGTGTAACGGAACCTTGTAGCAGGAACTACGGTGGGTCCTATTATTAGGCTAGGTATGTAGGTAAGAACAGTATCAACAACGTAATAATAACTGGTGGAGTGGTTGCCCAACAGATTAACTCTAATTGTATTCTGAGATTCACTACAAGGAGAGAACTATCTATAGTAGGGACTGAGGTCCTTTAAATACACAACCGTACTCCTAAGAAATCCTCCCTTGTACGTGAGGTACGTGTTGTACGTGGTGTATATAGACGTACTCTGCGTACACTGCGTACACTACGTATAATATTATGTGACTCGCTTACCCTTCCTCGTTATATGGTTCTACTGGTTCCATCCTAGACTGTGCCTATATTAACCAACTAGCTTCCTCCAACTCTTCCCTAAGTAGTTGTAATATCGTACTTAAAGCGTCCGTAATACTATCTCCCTTCTCTTTATCTTTGTCCTTAAAGATTCCTAATATCTCCAAGTTGTTTACTAGAGGTGTAATATCCGTTTAATTAGTCTGGTTAATATCCTTACTTATTATGCCTAAAGCGTCTTCTTCCTTATAAGCGCAACGCCGTGCTTGCACTATGGCTGCCATACTATCGCTTAGTAAGATAATGTCGTCTCCGTGTTCTCGTTATGCAAAGGCGGGGTTGGTGTGTGTTACTATAATAAGTCCCTTATGTAACAGTGCAAGTGTGGGAGAATTAAATGAGCGACTTGATTTTGAACGTAGCTCTAGAGTCTCTATATATATACATAAGGAAGATGCAGGGAATAGAGATGGGTGGCAAGAATTACAAGGGTAAGCAGCTGAAATGGTGAGGTATGCAGGGGTAAGCAGCTGAGGTAGTGAGACGGTAGTAAGCAAGTCCGATCTTAGGTCGACAACAGCATGGTACTAGTAGTCGGTTACACACCCCCCCAGATTTAATGGTGTAGTCAAAGCTGTAGAAAACAAATGAAGGTAGAAGCTATACCAAAATAAGAAATTTTAGATACAATTTAGGAGTAGTAAAGGGATAGGGTGACGTTTAAGAGTCTTTATCAGATAATGTAGTAGCAATTTAATGTTGAATATCCACCAAATTTAATTGCTTTATCCATGCCTCGTGCCTTTAACGGGGTAGGATCTTAGTAAGTCCGTTAGCAGGCATCTTGTCTGTAGGGACCCATTGGACGTTGATCTTTTTGTCTTGGACCTCTTGTCTAAGCTAGTGCTGATGGACGTCGATATGTCGAAGCTTGGTGTCAAGCTTTGGTGTATCCTGTCTTAGGAGTCGTATAGTCTGCATATTGTCGCATAGCAGGGTAAAATCGCGTTCTAAACTAAGACCGACTGCCTTAAAGAAACGCTGCCACTAGATAATCTCAACAGCAGCTATAGACAGGGAGAGAAGCTCCGCTTTGGTAGTTAAGCGAGTTACTGATCGTTATAGGGTTACCTTCCAATTAATTAGTCCTCCGAATAGCATAAAAAGGTATCCTTAAGAGCTCCATCTGGTGTCTTTATGGTCCATAAATGCTGCGTTGGATACTCCGTAAAAGGTAACGTCTTCTCCTTTAGGGTTTCTAAAGTAGACGTATGCTCCAAGTACTTCGCCAGAGTATTTAATAGCTATAGATTTTGTTCTAAGGCAATAGGCAATGGCTTGGTTTAATATATTAAGGTACTTTTAATTTGGACTAGTAAGAAATTCGGCCAGTTTTAAATGCGTTTTAGCAACATTAGGCCTTCCAAAAACGGTAAGGTGCGTAAGGGAACTAACCCGTTGCTAGTAGGCTAGTATTCTTTAAGGGTTCGTCTACTAGTTAGACGGAATTAGTTCTTTGGCAGGAAGTAGTAACTTAGGAAATTTTCCTAGTTAAATATTAAATTGACTGGCTATCTTTTTAATATAGGAATCTTGGTAAAGCCAGAGCTTTCTGCTTGCCCAATCTTGCTTAATTTAAATTCCTAGGAACCACTATAGGTCTCCTAGTGCACGGATCTCGTATTAATATAGAAGTTTAGCTTCGAATTCTTCTAGTCTTTAAATGTCCTTTTTGGCAAATAGGACGGCAATATCGTCTATATAAAAGAAGACAATAAGTTGTCTATTGGTGTAAAGGCAGTTTATACCTAGGATAGGCTTTAATCCGAATTTGGCTAGTGTATTAGTGAGCTCTTTATACTAAAGTAGTGGTGAGACTTTTAATCCGTATAGCGCCATAAGTAGCTTTAAGATATGTCCGTTTTAATTAAAGCCTTCTGGGCAGTAATAGTAGACTGGCTTGTCTAGTCTTACATTTATAAATGCGTTTATAGCGTTATACTATTAAATCTCCAAATTGAATGCGGCTGCTATAGCTATGAGGGCATGGAATATTCGAGTAGCTAGGGTTGCTGCATAGGTCTCTTCTTTGGTGATCTGTAGGTCTCCGTGGATATATAGTCGAGCCTTTAGCTTTTGAAGGTAATCGTCGCTATTAAACTTATATTTAAAGACCTATTTCAGTGGAAGGATCTACTCGTTATATGCTTCTTCTTTTAGTATAGTCTTAAATGTCCCTTGGCGTTTTAGGTCATTGTATTCTTTTTCCATGGCCTTTTAAAAGCTGGTAGTTAAAGGGTGCTTTCTTAGCTCTTTAAGGTTCCTTGGTTTAGGTAGAAGATTATTTTAATATAGGGAGGATCTAGTTTGGTTAATGTCCTTTACTAGTCCTGTAGTAAAGCCAGCGTAGTAACCAAATAGGGTAGGTATATTGGCTAGTGCTGCTGCGTACGCTTAACGTTAAATTCGTTTGGAACCTTCTGGTAGGATAAGGTCGGTAGAAGGATCAGCTGAGACCTCATTAGCTTATAGAGCTGTATTCAACGGTTCTAATAAACCTAGCTAGGTAGGAATTGCTTTAATTGTATCCAGGATATCGTCTTAAAGTCCTCCTAGTGTGGTATTTGTTTCTAGCAGATCTGGAGATACCGTTCTACTAGGAGTTGGTAGCTGTTTAGTGTCCTTTACAGAAAGCTCTGCTGAATCGTTTAATATAGTCGTTTGATTTGCATTTAAGGTAGGTCTATATAAGATAGATTTATCCTTAGATTTGTCCTTATAGAGAGGTTCTAGTAGACTAATTGCCTAGATAGTATCTTCTAATGCTTCCCTAAGTAGGTAATTAATGTTTTAACCCTTAGGGTTATAGAACGAGGTCTTATCAAATATAACGTCTCTAGTTTGAATAACTTTGTAAAGGCTTAGAATCCAGATTTAGTAGATATTGGTTAAATTATAGCCAACTAGATGTCTAATTGATGCATAAGGAGCTAGCTTATTTCCCTTTCTGACTTATTTGTTTAGCGTATAGGTCTTATAACCGTATTTGTGCATATAGGTAAGTGTTGGCGGCTTGCTATAGGCGACCTTATACAGAGTTTTCTACCCTAGTTGCTTATTTGGTGTTTAATTAAGTATATAGCTAGCAGCAAGGAAAGCCTCTGGTCCTAGAGATAGGGGTAAGGATGCTTCTAGCTGCATAGACCTTAATCATTCTATAAGGGTTCTTCCAGATTGTTCTGCTCCACTATTCTGTTCTTCGGTATATGGTGCTCGGCATTTAAAGGTAATGCCTTTGTCTACATACTACATGTCTAGGGTATCTTCCGTTTATCTAAATGCTTGTTCGTTATCACTTTAGAAGAAGACGACGTCTTAGTAGAATTATGTCTTAATTAAGCGGTAAGTCTTGCAAATAGTAGGTAGGACGGTAGCTTTGTCCCTATTCTTAGAGGTAAATATAAAGTTAAATTTGGAATACGTGTAATAGAAATGCATAATATATCTATCGCCGTTATACCCTGGTACTCTAAGGTAGATAATATCAAATGCTAGCCGTTTAAATAGTTGAGTGGCTGGAAATTTATGTTCTCGTCTTTAAGAGATCTGCTGCGTGTGCTTTGCTAATAAGTAAACTTTACATTTAATTTTAAGCGGTGCTTATTTATTGGTTTTAAATTCGGTCAGCTCTACGCCAATAACGTGCTTAGGAAGCTGCGTAATAGCATTAGGTCCTATATAGCCGAGTATTTTATGCCATCTTATAGCTGTGGCTCCGATTAGTTTACGGGCTATGCGGCTAGGCTAGTACCTCTTAGAGGTTAAGAATGTTAATTAAGTTAAATCTAGGGTACTTGTAGGCTCTCTATACATTAGTGCCCAGTAGCCCCCTAGTCGTTTCGCATAGCAGACTGTTTTACCAGTTGCTAGACGGTAGAGCAAATTTCGCCCTAAGTTAAAATGGATATCGTTCTTAGTGGCTCTTAATAGCGCTACGATATTTGTGAATATAGTAGGCACTAGCGCTATATAAAATAGCTTCATTTTTCGCTTTCCAGTAGGTGTATTAATAGTAATAGTTACTGTTCCGTAAGCTTGTATTTTTTCAAAATTTCCGCCAGCAATTAGGTAGTCGTCTTCTGCTACTAGGTAGGAGAAGGTGAAGTCTTCTTTATTATTACAGACGTGGGTATCTACGCCAGGGTTAAGTATCCAGGTGTTCTGGAGTTTAAAAGGAACTTAACCAGTACTAAACACGGCAGCATGGCTAGTCGGTTTAGTAGAAGGTAGGGTTTTAGAATTAAAATTAATTATAGATTCTATGCTCTAATTGTTTTCCTTTACTTCCTATTCTCTTTTTTAAATTTAGTTGACGATGCGTTTAATCTAAGGTGTAGATAAGATAGCTTTATCTACTTTCTTCTAGACGTCTGCCCTTGGTCTCTATCCTTAAGGGCGCTTGTGCTTGGCGATGTAGTAGCATTTATTAAACCAATATATAAGGCCGCATATACATTCCTTGTTCCATCTTAAATTTAAATTTAAATTGCTGTTAGAGTCTGAATTAGAATTAGAATTTGCGTTGCCTTAAAGAGTTGCGAATGCGGAGTTATTGGCAGCTGAGGTAGACGATGCTTGCTGCATATGGTAGTGCTCCTTAAATTCCTTAATAAGGTTGATAATAGATGGGGCCTCTTTGTTCTTCCATTTTTTTTTTGAATGAGATCTACTTCTAGTGCTCCTACGAAGCTAGAAGAGATGGGTTTGATTGCTTGTACAAAGTTGTAGTGTGGCCTAAAGCCTTATACGTCTGGAAGCTTTAATTCCTCTGCTAGCTTGTAGACGCTTCTCTAGTTATTTAACCATTTTTTAATGCTCTGCTTTTTGTTGTAGGCTTTAAGAGCCGTGTATTAATTTAGGACGTCGCGCTTTTAACCTAAGGAGGTAGGGGCGAGTATAGTCTTTAATTCTTAAAGGCGTTTGTATACCGTTCTAAGGTCTTTAATGAGAGGGAGGTAGGCTACTAACGTTATGCGGACGATATAATTGTTGATATTATTTATGGCTTGCTCTTGCTTCTGGTGTACGCGGAGGTCGTCCTTGTACTTAGCGTAGAGTTAATTGTACGTAATGAGTTGGTTTGGATCTAGCTTGGCTATTAATATAGCAGTAGGAAGCACGTCTCTTGGAGTAGGTTGACTGGGTAACTGTAGCTTTAGAAGCTTGTCTTTCTTCTTTAATAGGTCTATATACTGCTATATGTTGTTTGTTTTAGTAGTGTCTTGAATAATAAAGAACCATTGCATCTAATTAGATGGCTTTTTAAGGATAAGGTTAAATTTTGAATGAGGTCCGTTGGTATTGGTTATTATTTTTAGAATTTAATAGGTTAAGTAGGGTCCTAGGTTAGCGTCTTAGCGAAACCTTATTTTAACGTTCCAAGCTTTTGATTTGATTCGTCGGTTCATTTATCTATTGGGTACATTTGTTAGCCAGGTGCGATTATCCGTTTGTTTGGTAGGTGAAGAAGCTTAAGACACTTGCAAAGGTGGTAGAAGTAGTGACTTCGTAAATAAGGTAGTAGATTGATTGGTTTAGCGGGTAGTGCAATCCGGACTTATAACTGTAACAGTGCAAGTATGGGAGAATTGAATGAGCGACTTGATTTTGAACGTAGCTCTAGAGTCTCTATATATATACATAAGGAAGATGCAGGGAATAGAGATGGGTGGCAAGAATTACAAGGGTAAGCAGCTGAAATGGTGAGGTATGCAGGGGTAAGTAGCTGAGGTAGTGAGACGGTAGTAAGCAAGTCCGATCTTAGGTCGACAACAGCATGGTACTGGTAGTCGGTTACACCTTATCCTAATAACCCTTGTGTTGTTTAGAGTGTACTAAAGCAAATATTTGATCGTCTTGCGATATTCGCTCTATTTTTAACGCTAAATGTGCGCGTCTTATGACTCTTAACAGTCTTCGAGTTCCCTAAGTAACTTGTTATAGGGTCCCGCGTTTAATCTGCCGCTATAAAGCTAGAGTCTAAGCTGGCCGCCGCGCGTGCCAAACTCTACCGTTCTGCTGAAGAGACCGCTTAGGCCCTAGAGGCTCAACGTCGCTCCTTTAAGTCTTAGTAGGTTGCGTTCGCTCAGTTAACCCATCTTAAGAAGGTTTGTAAGAAGGTTTGTTCTAAGGAGTGGAAACTGGTTTAATAGGGTCTTAATAAGCTAGGTAATAAAAGAACTGGCTTTCCTCCTGCAAGGAAAACAACTCCGAGTAGCTCGGCAATTGCTCCTCTTGGGTCCCCCTTAGGTAACTTGTTTTTTGGTGATCCTTTTTTAACGCTCCCTAACCTGCTTTCTTCTAATACTCCTTTACCTTTCCTATAGCGTTCTTTAGGTTGCTTAGTGGTTCCTAGGTAGTCTTATTATAGCCTATTTACTTTACTTTGTACTATGTTTCGTTATCTACGTCCTCGTGACTAATAATCTTTAAAACTTGCCATTTGTCTTCCTCTTATCCTTTATATATGTCTGCCTTATAGACTGGTGGCTTAATATCTCTGTGTACTGGTTCTAGCATCGCGATATACTGTATAGGGTAGATCTTCATTTTAGCTAGTAGGTTTAACTTGTACATAACTAATAAAATTCTTTACGTAATTTTAAAAGGTCCTAGTCTAACGTGGTCTAACTTCTTACTTAGTTGTTAACCCTTAAAAATTTTGTATAGTAGCTATACTTTATCTCCCTCCTTAAGATCTGGTCCCTCAGATCTCTTAGCGTTATAGTACCTTTTTATCCTTTGCTGTACTAGCTTAGCTGTTTCCGTGAGGTCTATATAAAGATTTATTAACATCTCTATTCTTTGTTTAGCCGTGCTACTTGTTTTCTTTGCTTAGTATAGCGATAACAACGTTCTTAGCTCGTACCCGTAGTTTGCCTTAAATAGTAATATCCCCATTCCTTCTTATAGTGTTACATTGTATGTAAACTGTATAACTGGTAATAATGATACCCAATTATTTTGTGCGTGATTAATATAATACCTTAGATACTGTTCTAGTGTCTAGTTTAGTCTTTTCATTTATCCGTCCGTCTGCGGATAATACGCTATAGAAGTTACTACGCAAACCCCTTATTCTACCAAAAATACTTCCTAAAATGCTGCTATAAATCTTGGATCTCTGTCTAATATAATTTTATCTAGTGCTCCATGTCTTATAAATACTTCTTTTATATAGATTCTAGCGATATTCTCTGCTGATATCTCTTTTATGCACGCTATAAAGTATCCCTACTTTATAAGCTTATCCACTATTACTAAGATTGCGTTATAATCTTGTCCCATAATAGGATCTTTTAACTTTAGTAACTTAATAATAAAGTCTTATAATATAACCTCCTATGGTCTTCCTAGTACTTTAACAGGTTATAGCCCTCTATACGGCTTATACCTTGTTGGTTTATTCCTTTAGCAATTTAGATATTTCTTTATAACTTATCTTACTAGTCCCTAGATTTCTTAAATAATATACTTCTTTTAAAGTCTTAACACTAAGCCTGTAGCTCTGTTATGTCCTTGTATTATTTCCTTATAGAATTCCTTAACAAACTCCTCTGTAATAGACTTAGGTGTTATGGCTAGCTTTCTGTGGGAGCAATCCGATAGATCAAGCAATAATAAGGGGCTATATTATGAATAGACTAAGGTAAGGGCTCGAAGAAAGGGGCGCGGTAGACGACTATGTACATGTTCGGTCGTCGGGGCAATGTTGGGGCAACGTTAATCCGTGACCAACGACGCCTTGATGGTAGCTATGTAGACGAACCGTTACATCACCCCCCTTTAAGCTAGGAGGATCGCCCTCGATCCTTATAGTCAGGCTCTCCTTGTCCGTCTTACCCTTCCGTTCTTCTCTGCTTTATTGTCTTCCTCTAAGGGCTCTAGATCTACGTCCTTGTGATATGTCTCTAGCCATTGCATTAGCCGTATGGGTGGTCCAGCATTATGGGGTCTCTCGTCGTGGAACGCCTTAATCTTATAGGGGGCGCCAATAAAGCCGTCTGCGTTATACCAGGTGTTGTTTGGGTTGTGGCCTACCCAGTTAACCTTATACTATAGCCTTCCGTGGTAGGTTCTACTAGCAAGGATTTTATTAATCTCGTACTCCAGCTTGTTATTAATTAGGATTGGCTCCTCTAGCTCCCTGTTCTGGCCCGGCAGGGGGTTATTTGGGTCCTTTCGCAGTTAATTAGCATGGAAGACGTTTAACATCTTTATATTTAGGGGTAGGTTAATAATGTATGAGTGTCCTTTTATGCCTAGAATCTTGTAGGACCCTACGAGCTGTCTATCTAGCTTAGTACTTGGTTGGTTGGTAGCCCAGCCCTTCCTAGTAATGTATACTCGATCACCTATTCCGAAGTCTGGTTCGCGACGGTGTCTATTAGCTTGCCTTATCTGCCGCTCTTAGGCCTTAGCCAGATTGTCTCTTACCCATTTAACTACGTCCTAGGTCCTATATGCAAAAACTTAAGCTTCTTATCGTGTTAGCTTTTTATAAGGCGTTAAGGCTGCTCATATACGTTCCTCCCAGTTAAAGTAGAGCCTTAGCTTGAATCCTAGCTCTAGCTTATATAGTATAAAGCCAGTAGACTCGTGCGGTAAGATTGCTTGTGTAAAGTTTATATAGGGGAGGAGCTCTAACCAATTATCCTAATAGTAGTTAATAAAGGGCCTTAAGCGTTGGTTAATATACTGGTTTAGTACTTCCGTATTACCATTAGTTTGCGGGTGACCAGATATAGAGAGCTTTTACTTAACGCCGGTTAGTTTACATAGCTCATCTATAAAGGCTGAGATGAATTGGGGTCCTTGATCTAATATAACTATCTCTAGAAGGCCGTACACGCGCCAGACGTATTGGTAGTACAGATTTGCTGCGTTAGCTGCGGTGGTAGTTTTATAGTAGGGTAGTAAAAAGGCTCTCTTGCCTAGTTAATTAATAACCACAAAGACGTTATTGAAGCCCTTTTTATCTATTGGGAAGGACTTAAAATCAAAAGAGACATACTGCCAGCAGCGTTCACCAATTGGTAGGGGGTGCAGCAGGCCTAGGGTTTTATTGCGGGGTATATAGGTCCTTTTGCAGGTCCTACAGTTTCTTATGTAGGTATTACAGTCTGAGGGTAGCCCTGGCTAATAGTATTGGTCTACTATAAGTTTCCTAGTCTTTGTCTTGCCTGGGTAAGCAGTTACCTGGCGGGAGTGTACCTCTGTAATAAGGTAGGTACAGAGGTAGTTAGTATTAGGGACCATTAGCTTGCTAAAGCGGGTTAGTAGTCCTCCTTGGAGTTTCCAGCCCTTCTAGTCTTACTTGGCTAGCTAATGTAGCCCTACTAGCAATTCGCTAGTTCGATTGGCCTGGAGGATCTGGTTAACCAGCTTATACGGTTCCCATTTGTAATTTGCTGCAGTTGGGGGGTCCTTGGAGGTTAACTCTAGTGTAGCAATTATAAGGGCGGGATTAATTAGGTATATAGTGCGTGTGGCTATATCCTTCTCTTTCTGCGTCTTTAGGTCCTCTTGCTTTCGTAATAGGGTATTAGCCACTATATTTACCGTGCCTGGCCTATATATAATCTGTATGTGGAAATTAGCTAGCAGGTCTGCCTAGCGGGCTTGCCGTGGACTTAGCAGCCTCTTGGTTATAAAGTACTTAAGGGCTTAATAATCTGTAATTACCATAAAGGGTGTATATTAGAGGCCGATAAGGTGACCTCGCTATTTCTATAGGCCTCTTATCACCGCTAGTATCTCCTTGTTGTGGATCTTGTACCGCATCTCTATAGGGGACATTATCTTTAAGAAGAAGGCTACTGGCTTCTAGGTCCTATTGTCTTGTAGCTGGTTTAGCACCCTAGCTACTACTCCGTTACTTACGTCCGTCTCCATGCGGGTGTCTCGGAACGGTAAGTAGTGCTTAATTACGCTGCTAGATAGCATAAGGGCCTTAACCCACTTAAAGGCTTTAAGCTCTTCCTCCCCTAGCGGGTGCTATGCTCCCTTCTTTATAAGCTTACTAAGCGGTCGTGCGACTCGGCCGTAATCCTTTAAGAAGGCCTAGTAGAAGTTACAGAATCCTAGGAAGGATTATACCCCTTTTACAGAGGTAGGGGGTTCCTAATCCTTAATTGTAGATAGCTTATTAGTGTCTATAGCAACCCTGTTAGTACTAATAACAAAGCCTAGGAACTTTGTCTTAGTAACGTTAAACTCGCTCTTTTTAATATCTGCTTGTAAGCCTACCTCTTAAAGCTTTTATAGGACCTTCTTAACATGGACCTTGTGCTCTAGCGGGTTGTCTAAGTAGATTAGGATATTGTCTATATAGGCTATACAGAAATTGTCTAGGTAGTTAAAAAGGACGTTATTAATAAATCTCTAGAAGGACATAGGGCCGTTATATAGTCCAAAGGGTATAATATGGTACTTGTATAATCTGTACCTTATATAGAAGGTGGTTAACTCCTCTACCTCTTTCTTTAGCTGTATACGGTAGAAGGCCTGCCAAACGTCTAGCTTAGTGAAGATTTTAGCTCTTAATAGCCTGGTCAACGTCTCCTTAATTAATGGTAGCGGGTAGTAGTCCTTCTTGGTAATTGCATTAAGCTTTTAAAAGTTAATATAGAATTGCTACCCCCCTTCTGGCTTTTTAGCAAATAGGACCAGAGCTGTAAAGGGTGTATTGCTTGGTACAATAAACCCCTTCTATAGGTGCTCCTGTAGGTAGGCCTTAACTAGCTCTAGCTATTCTAACGATATATTATATAGCGGGCTAAGGGCTAGTTCTCTGCTGCTGCTTTTAAGAACAATATCATAGTCTACCCCCTCGCGATGCGGTGGTAGCATATTAGAGGTAGCTTTTAAGAAACCGTCAGCATACTCTTAATAGGGCTATAGTAGCTTTTCGTAGATAAGCTAGTAGAGTTCTTCCTTGTCGTCTAGTAGCGCGTCCTGTCCCTTCTTGTCCTCCATTAGTTAGTCTATCTCGTAGAGGCTGGTACATCCAATTACTACGTCCTTATGCTTCGCTCCTCGTAGGAAGTTCTTTACCTTAAGTAGCGCGATATCTGCTGCTCTAAACTCCCTAGTAGATAAAGGCCTCCTTATTTTTAGCTTTAATAGTAAAGCTGGCCTAGGGTGGAGCTGGTCTTCTATTTTCCTAATTATATCTTGGGTATCGATCTTCCAAGTATGCCTATAGTTGTATAAGGTCCGCTTGGCTTGTTTTGGCTTAGCCTGTCCCTCTAGCTTAATTTTAATAGAGGACTTCTTCTCTTGAAGTTCACTAATCGCGACTGTATGTTTAAGGATGCGTTGGGAGGTAGACTTGGACTCTTAATCTAGTAGTGCGTCTTTTTAATCTGCGTCTCTCTGGTAATCCTTATTAATTGGCGGGGGTAGGAGCTTCTTTCTTAGTATAATTATGTCCTGCCTACTATAGTAGTTTTTTTTAGTTCGCCATACCAAGGCCTAGTACTTGTAATTAATAAGGGCCCCAGTCTTCTTAAACTACCTATAACCAATAAGAAGATCGTGGCGGCCTGTATTACAGAATAGAAACTATGTGGGGACTCATCAGCTATCCATAACTAGGTTAGCCCTAAAGAGCTATCTAATTATATCTGTCTGCTGATTGTTATGGCCAGATACGGCAACTCCTTGTCCCTTAATCCTGTAGAACTTTGGTTGCAGTTATTGCTCGATAATCGGCCGTAGCTTATAGTGTATAAAGGCTTCTCCGCCCGCGCTAGAGTTAAGTAGGCTTATTATATTGAGAGCTACGCCACCTAGCGCGATTCTGTATAGTATTATAAAGGCTTCGCCTCCTAAGATCTCCTTCAGCTATACAGGCACTGTGTTGATTACTCCAATCTACTCTAGGTAGGAGACTTCTCCTAGAGCTGCTTATTTTCCGACTTTGCTGAGTTAGTAACTATCTCGTATTCTTTACTTTAGTTAATTGCTTTAGCTTCCGTCTTCTTTGGCGCTATATAGTTATTAGAGTAGTGCCCTTGCTTACTATAGTTAAAGTAGGTAACTGGCGCTTTTGCAGCTGGTGCTAAAGTTAGAGGCTGCCGGGAAGAGGGGGGACCTTTAGTCTCTTTAGCGCCCCTAGTAGAAGCTCTCTTACTAGCCTAGGCTGCTCTGTGGTCACTTTGTTTCTTGCCTATCTGCTTTAGACCTTGGGCGTACTATTGGGTAGTCTTGTAATAGGCCTAGAAGCTATAGTCTTCGTCTACCACCTTGACTTCTATTTGGATGCGTAGGCTGTTATAAAGCTTATTGTAAAGCTTCTCTTTCCACTAATCTTGTGGCATCCTTAAGATATTTGCTAGCCGTATGAAGTTAGATTGGAAATTGTTAAAGTCTCCTAGGTATGGCATCTTGAGGCTTTTAAGCTCCTGCTAGGCCTTAATGCGGCAATCTGGGTCCTTAAAGACATTCTTTAGGAACTTAAGTACTTCTTTATTGGTAGGGTTGCGTTCCGCATCGCGCTCTACCTTTAGGTAGGGTGAGAGGTGGTTATAAGCTTTGCCTCCTATACGTGTCTTAATATATGCTACTTTTGCATCCTCTTCCTGATCCGGGTTGTCTTAATAAAATTAGTCTGCATTAGATCAAAGCTTGTTTTGTATATGGCCGCTCCAGGCGCGATAGGTAGGCTCTTTCCTATCTATTAGCGTAGGTGGGTCTAGAAACTTTACTATATATCCTAAACCTGTAACACTGCTCGTCTAAGAGAGTGGTGTCCCTTCTTATATTGTCCGTAACGGTGTGCTTCCTTGCTCGCTGTCTTCCTAATCTAGGGCTTGTATAGTGACCTTACGGCCTATCCTTAATATCTTCTAATTGGCCTTACGGAGCTCGTCTGTCCTGTTGTCTAGGTGCTCCTTGAGCTCCGCTATCTTTACCTTAGCCTTCTCTTTTCCATCTAGGGCCTTGTGCGCGTGGTTATTTGCGAGATGCTATAGCATAGCGACCTACTGTTTTAATGCCTTCCTTCGTATTCCCTGGAGCCTTAGCTCCTCTATAAGTTCGGTTATAGGTATCTCGGCCAGGCTTTGGGTAGTTGCGGCTATAAACTCCCTCTTGGTCTCTATTTTAAAGTATATAGGGTTCTTGTCATCTTCTAACTATGTTATAAGGCGGTCCCATTTACTCTTTATATTGTCTAAAAGCTCTGTCTTGCCATAGTACGGTTGGAGCTCCGGCGGCTTAAGTGACGCGTCTACGGGTTCCTTACGTGCTGCTAGTGTTAGGTTAGTAGCTATCTCTAGCGCGCTAGGCCTTAACGTGCTCCTTTTTACTATAGTATCTCTTTTGCTTTCTTAGGCAACTCTTGCCACTAAGATTATAATTAGGGTAATCCTTTTAATCTAATTGCTGCAGTCTTTTCTTTTAGCTGCTTAATCTGCTGTCGCAATTGCCTGCCTTAAGTAGGGCTTAGTAGGTTGGTTGGTCTATAGTTGTAGTGGTAGAACTGGCTATACGTTTAACCGTTGGACCTAGTATTATATCGCCTCTATAGGCCAATTGGGGTTGACCTTAGTCTAATATTACGGCTAGCTTTCCGTGGGAGCAATCCGATAGATTAAGCAACAATAAGGGGCTATATTATGAATAGACTAAGGTAAGGGCTCGAAGAAAGGGGCGCGGTAGACGACTATGTATATGTTCGGTCGTCGGGGCAACGTTGGGGCAACGTTGATCCGTGACCGACAACGCCTTGATGGTAGCTATGTAGACGAACCGTCACATTAGGCATATATATTGCTTCTCTATTCTTATATTGCTCTAAGTTTAGATCCTTTACCTATGCTTCTTAGATCTTCTGTGTCTAATTACTTTTTAGTAATTTATAGATCTAACTTTCTTTGGTTATTATAATTTTTGGGTAATTATACCTAATTAATCTGTTTTAATCTTTTCGTAATAAAGCTCCTAATAGCTTTTTATTACTTTGTAGTTTAGCTTTTCTACTTAGAGTATCTACTCGTGTATTATCTGTACCCTTGGTATACTAAATTTCAAAATAGTATTTTATAAGTATTTCCGCCCATCTAACCTGTCTTTGGTTGAGTTCCTTTATTATTAGGAATCCTATAAGGTTCTTATAGTCCGTTTTAACTATAAATGGTTTCTCTATACCTTGTAAGAATGCTCTCTATTCTTTAAGTGCTATAACTATACCTAACAACTCCTTGTTATAGATATCGTAGTTTAACTCTAGTAGTGTTATCTTTTAACTATAGTATGTTACTGGATGCTATACGTCCTAGTGCTTCTATAGTAAGTATACTCCTAGTGTAAAGTCTAATGCGTCTGTCTTAATAACCGTTTCTAACTTTGGTTAATAGATCTTAAGGACTGGTTCTTAGGTAAATAACTTTTTAAGTTCCTAGAATAGCTTCCTCTACTTATTACCCTAAACCTATAGTTCCTCTTTCTTTGTTAGCCTTGTAAATGGCTTAATGCTTTTTAACTACTGTGCTATAAACCTCCTATAGTAGTTATAAACCCCTAGAAACGACCTTAACTGTATAATATTCTTTAGTTCTTGCCAACTTACTATAGCTTTAACTTTCTTTAGGTCCATGCTAATCTTTCCTAATTTAATAATAAATCCTATAAAATCGGTTTTCCTTGTAAAGAACTCGTATTTTTTAATTGCTACTAGTATCTGTTCTTCCTATAGTCTCTTTAAGACCTATTTAATGTGTTCTCTATGTTCTTCCTCATTCTCTAAGTAAATAATAATATTATTAAGATATGCTATAACAAACTCGTCTAGGTGTTCTCCTAATACACTATTAATTCGCTTCTGGAATGTTGCTAGTGCGTTTATAAGCCCGAATTGTATAACTAATGGCTTATATAGTCCTTTCTTTAACCTAAAGGCTGCCTTTTATTTATCGCCTTCCTTAATCCTAATCTAATAGTACGCCCATCTCAGATCTATCTTTATAAAGATTTTTGCGTTGCCTATCCTATCTTGGATTTCGCTAATTAAGGGTAAGGGATACCTATCCTTCCTAGTGATACTATTTAACTGTCTATAGTCTATACATATCCTGAGTTTTCTGTTTTTCTTTAGGATAAATAACACTAGATATTCTACTAATAACTATAACGGTCTAATATATCCCTTGCGTAAGTTCTCCTAGATAAACTCCTTAAGCGCTACTAACTTGGTTTTAGTAAGCTTATAGATTAGAAAGAACTTTGGACTTATTCCCTCTTCTAATTCTATTTTATAGTCCCATGCTGTATATTCTAACAGCTTTTTACTTTCTAGTGACCATAACTTCTTACCATACTTATGGTATCTCTTTGGTACATAACTTAAGCTTTATTTAGTCTCTTCGTATATCGCTCTGACTTGGTACTATACTAACTTGGTTTACTATTGCACTTTACGCCGTTAAGTATTTTTAATATCAGCCTGACCTATAACCTAATTAATCTTTAGATTGTACTCCTGTAACTAAAGTATTCCTAGTATCGCCTTATCCTGTCCTAATAATAGGATATTAAAAGACATTCTAACCTGTCTCCCTTTAATAGTTAACTGAATAGGTCCTGTTTTGAGATTAATAATACCTCCTCTATAGGCTATCTAATCTCCTAAAATTATTATAAGTGGATATGGGTGTTTTTTCTGTCTGTATAGTAACCCCATCCTTTCTACTACCCTTAGTGATATGTGGTTTCTAGTTACTCCACTATCTACTAATGCTTTAAATTGCTGATCTTGCCATTTAACTTATAAATTTAGGTGTTATTCTTAAATTTCTTTAAGGGTTTAAGGCTCTAATACTAGTTCCCTCTGGTTCTGTATACCTCCCCTTTTTTTAACTATTAGCTGCTAGATCCTGCTTATACTTAGTCTAACTTTGGCTAATACTTAGTTTATTTCTTTTCCTCTATGTGCTATAGATAAGTGTTCTCTAGGTACTCCCACTACTATTATCTATCTAGGTATTCTTCCGTAAGGAATCTTCCTAGTTAAAGTGTTAAGTCCCCTTGACCTTGTACTTCTACTGGGTGCTATTTATATATATACTTGGCATTTCTAAACCTTCTTTCCTTAGGTGCCTAATATATCCTTATTAGGTACTTCCGGTTCTTATCTTTTAGTGCTCTATGTATATTGTAGGTATTATCTATATAAGCTATCCACAATAGTATATAATGCGCTAAGTGACTTAGGTCTACTTTTAGCTTGTTTTTATTTTTAAGTTTAAACCTATACCTAGTTGACCTAACCACTGGTATCTTTATTACGGGTACTAAGATTTATTATTTACTTTTCCAGTCCCTAGATCCCTCTTTTAGGTTCCTTAACGTTATAATTAATACCCCTTTAATGTGACTTATGTGTTTTTCTGTAATAGGTTGGTTTTAGACAACTTTTTTATCTAGCTATATATAAAAGTCTTCCCATTCGTTATTATGTCGTTACTTATACCACTTTCTGTACAACTGGTTTAGTGTGTATGGTTTGTCTATTAGAAAGTACCTTATTATTGCTGTATTATAATATCCTTTGGTATGTCTTTCTTTGAACCTGGTTGGAATATTTAAATCCTCTTCTTGTTCTAGTTTGTCTAACTATTTTGCCCTAGGTGTCCCTACACTTGGCCTATTAGTAACTCTTTATATAGGTGCTCTATCCCTTATACGTCCTAGTATAGCTGACCTCTTGTCTAGCTTTTACTCTTGCTATATAATAATTCTTGTTCTAAACTTATCTATAGTTTCTTGCTTTCTGCGTCTTGCAGCTAGATCCTTAAAGTTATCTTACTTTTTAATCCTGGTATTAACTGTTTAATCTTTAGGCTAAATACTGCGTTTACCTAGGATTGCTAACGTTCTTATTTACTCCCCAAACTTATAGTTCTTAAACTTACGTCCTATACTTATTTGTTTGTCTGTGAACTAAGTAGCTGCCCTTTCCTATCGGTTTTTATCCGTTGTGGGTCCTTGGGTGTGTCTTATCTCGTCTTAAGAATCTTAAGCTTCTTGTATCTCTTCTTAAGAATCTTAAGCCTGTGGCCTTTTACCTTTATTAAGTAATAAGCTAGCACTAGTAGTTGTTTGCTTACTTAGTTTCTTCTAAACGTTGCTCCTATTATCTTATAAAGCAATGGAAATCGTATCTAATGGCGTTATAATATCTATTACTAAACCTTATTCTGTAATGGTCTTAGTCTCTGCTTCTATTTTAACTTCTTTAAGGTTTACATGCTCCTAGTAAGCTGCCTTTATTGCCTTATTATTGGTAAATACTTCGCCTATATTAAACTTATTGTCTTTAATGTCCGATTTATAAGCTAGTTCGTTAGTTCCTTTAAACTTAGATAATAATAGCTCCTATAGCTAATAGCTTGTGCCGTACTTGGCGTCCTTATAAATTTGGTATGCGTTGTTATAACAAAACGCAAAACTGTTAATTAAACATTCTTTTGTTCCTTATAGTGCACTATTATCCCTCTATATGTATGTATTGTCTGCTGGCCTGGTTCCCTTTACTGTATAATTACTCTAACCACCTCTATAGTCTCTGGCGAAATGACCTTATTTTCCATAATTTATATAAGCCCTATCTTTAAACCATTTTTTTTGTTATGGAGTCCGCCTAAACGTCTTCTGCTGCTGAGATCCCTGGTTTAGCCTCTGTTTCTGCGTCCTTTAATTACTAGATCTTTAACCTCTAGGTTTCTATAGTTTCTTTCCCCACCTTTAGGTTTCTTTAGTACTACTTAGGTCTATTGGCTCTGCGCCATTCCATGGTTTTTAACTCTATGTCTATTGTTGCGTACTCTGCGCCCTATATGACTATAGAACTCTGTCCTGACCCTTTTTAGCCTGTTCTCTTTAATAGATCCTATTATTGATCTTTATTAACTGGTCTATTAACTCCCTTAGAGTATCCGCATCTTCTATTAGGATAATTACGTCTTGGACTTTAGCCTTAAGTCCTTATTTATACTATACCATAAGCGCCCTATTATTCCACTTAACCTATATAGCTAGTGTTTAAAACTGCGTTGTATACTTAATTGCTAAAGTGTGTTATACTAAGTTCTAAAGTTTTCGTTCCGCTGTTGTGGTTGCTTTAGGGTCTCTAAATATTTGTATTAACCGTTCTGCGAATCCATTCCAACTTGCAAACACATACCGTATATCCGGGTTAGTAGTCGTTATACCGTTTACTTATATCTCTGTAAGGTAAGGCTTAAACCACTTTAGAGCTCTTCCTAATAAGAATAGTCCTGCGTATGCTACCTGGTCCGTAGGTATTGCTAACTTCGCTCCTTTCTGTATAACCTTAAAATGCATCTGCGTGAGAAACCCTTTGAGCTTTAACTTCTCTCCTAAGAACCGTTTAATTAAAGGTAACTTAACCTTTGCTGCTCTAATTCCATTAATATGTTCTTTAAGTAGCCTACTATTGTCCTGTAAGCGATTAACCATTTCCTGTAACTAACCTCGCGTAACTACTTAAGAATCTATGTCCGCTATACTGGTATCTCCTAACCCTGAGGTCGTGGCTGCCGTCGACACCGTTGTGACTGGTGCTTTGGGTGGCATGTTATTTGATCTTGTTTAATACCGTAACCTTAGTAGTGAATGTGTAACGGAACCTTATAGTAGGAACTACAGTGGGTCCTATTATTGGGCTGGGTATATAGGTAAGAACAGTGTTAACAACGTAATAATAACTAGTGGAGTAGTTACCTAACAGATTAACTCTAATTGTATTCTAAGATTTACTACAAGGAGAGAACTATCTATGGTAGGGACTAAGGTCCTTTAAATATATAACTATACTCCTAAGAAATCCTCCCTTGTACATAAGGTACGTGTTGTATGTGGTATACATAGACGTACTCTACGTACACTGCGTATACTGTGTATAACATTATGTAACTCGCTTACCCTTCCTTGTCACATGGTTCCACTGGTTCTATCCTAGACCGTGCCTATATTAACCAACTAGCTTCCTCTGACTCTTCCCTAAGTAGTCGTAACATCGTACTTAAAGCGTCCGTAATAGCTAGGGTGGCGGCTATAGAAATCGCTTTCTGCTATTCCACTTAGCTAAGGGAGGTATAGTAGTAATTAATATTTAGTTATGAGTTCTTATCAGTTGCCTTATAACTTGTATTAATAGTCAGTGCTTAAAAAGCTTCCTTAAGCTCTTTTTCTAAGTTGGTATTATTATCCTTATAATCTATGATATATTAGTTAAGTTGTTTCTTAAATTAGTTGTTAAATTTGCTAAATCTATCTTTATTAGCAGTTCTGAACTTGGCTTTAGACTCTTCTTACTCCTCCTTAATATGTCTCTATAAGCAATATCCTTCCCTATTATATACAAAGCAATATAGTTTCTTTTAGTTGCAGTTGTACGGAGGGTTGTTACAGTTACTGCGGTTATAGTTGTTATCTCTTTTATAGAACCGTCGGTCTGTAAAGAAGGCTTATATCTTCTCCATATGCTCTTTCTTATATGCTATAATAGATAATTAAAGTTTGTTAATAAGGGCTCTAAGGTTGTCTAGTAGGTTAGAGACTATATATCTGCATACTAGTATTCCCTGGCAAGAAGTAATGATTTTGTTATAAAGGAAGTCTATGGTTTATAAGGTAGATCTAAGGCTATACTATAGTTAATAAAGTCTATGGATTAACAATTGGAGATATTTGCTTATTAACTTGTCTATATTTCCTGCTATTACTATTATAAGTATAATAGTGTTCCACTTGTCTAGGTTCTTATATTAAAATCCTAGTCCTTTAAAGAAATTCCAAAGGTGCTTATAAGCTTTAGTAAATAGTAGGTGGGACAGTTAGTTTATATAGAAGTGGTTTAAAGCTAGTCCTTTTAGCATAGTAGGGAATGCCTTAAGGTAGGCTTCTTGGGGTACGTCCGCTTGATTATAGATGTTGTAAAATATTATTAATTTATAGTTAAGGCTTTCGTTTATGCCACTGTATTTTTGCTCCTCTATATATATCTTGGCTGCATTTGCAATTTCTTTACCATAGCTAGTTATAGTAATAGGGTAGTTCTCCTTATCTGTAGATTATACATGGAGTTGCTGTATTGTTATTACGGTTTAAGGTATAGCAGATAGTATAAAAGTGGACGTAGTTGTAGATTAAGGTATAATAGATAGTGTAAAGGTAGAGGTAGTTAATGTACTGGTTAGTTAGGTTACGGTAGCTTTAGCTTATTATTGCTCCTCTAAGGTACCCTCTATTATATATACCTTAATCAATCTTAATAATGTCGGTCTGTACTTATTATTGGCTAATTTAATTATCTCTCTGCTCTATTTAGTTTAGTCTTTTTCTTATGCTATATTGTGTAAAGACTAAGGGAGTGTTTTATTTTGTTTGTGGTTAATATTAACCTATACTCCTCTGATATTTAGGCAGTTATATAGTTGCTAAAGCTAGTATAAGGGGATCTGCGTAAAGATATTAACTATAAAGTCCTTAAAATCTCCTTAGAATGATTCCTAGAGTGTTAAGTTAAGCTAGTTATATATCTCTATATATAGGTATATCTTGTATTATAGGTAGTTAGTTAGTTTATCTTTGGAGGCTTTTATTAGGTTAATCCTATTTTCCTATTTAGCTACTTCTTCCTCCTAGTCTTTCTCTGTTCCTAACATCTTGTTTATTATATATTATTTAGGTAAGTAAGGGTAAAGATAAGGGTGTTTAAAAGGTAAAGGTAGGGGAACGGTTAAGGAGGCGGTTAAGGAGGCAGTTAAGGAGATAGTTAAGGGGATGGTTCGAGTTAATTAAGTAGGGTAAAGTGCTCTGCGCAGTAGTCTTCTAAAATAGATAGAATAAGATGTCTAGAAGTTGTTGTGGATACCAGATAAGTACTTCTAGGTGGTTTCTCTTCTTCTCTTTAACTGAAATAGGCTAATATAAAAGGTAGATGAGTACAACTATCTTCCAATCTGCTGCAAGGTAGATAGTATAACTGTCTTCTAAGCTATCTGTATGTTTCCTAATCTGTGCGCGCTCACTAATCAGTGTTGGTATGCTTTAATAACATGCAGAATATATATATCACAATAATATATACTATGCGGTGTTGTTAATGGATGTTGTCTTCCAATACGAAGAAGGGTGAGGAACTTAAGGTTCCTTACCACGCTAGTGCCGCGGTGATACGTGACGGCAACTTGCCTTACGTAACGGCAACTTGCCACACGTGGCGGCAATTTGCCTCCTATTGCAATGCAATATATTCTAGCTACAATAACGCCCTATTATGTAATATTAGGTTATAATCTTATCTATTACTATATTAGCTGTAATTTTTTAGAAATTAGGATAGAGGGGGGAGGAATAGTAGAAAGGGGGAGGGAGAGGTAGAGGGAAAAGTAGAGGAAGAGGGGGAGGGAGGCTTGGAGGAGGGGGGAAGGAACGAAGGAAGGAACGAAGAGAGGTGGGAATAGGCGGTATATAGCTTTGATTATAAAAAATATGGAGACTTTTATTACCTCAAACGAAAGGAGGTAGATTAATCCAGAACCGGTTTTACTCACAATAGAAATCCACGATACAGCATAGCACGGCCAAAGAGACGCTCTAATAGATATGCGTACTGCGGGCTAGCCTGGCACTCCAAGTAAAGCTCCTTCGTGCATCTAATGGCTAGTGCTAACAATTGGCTTTGCTTTGCTTTATCCCAGTTGAATTTCTCAAAACTAGGACCCATCTAAGATGCTTCTGTGATAATCATTTACAACGAAGGGCTCGTGAAAGCGCGCCCCAGTTAACGGAAGTGACATAGAATGGGAAAGTGACGGCATTTCTGTTGGAAAGCGGAAAAATATCGTTGGCCTGGGCGTTGATGGATAGTAATTCATCTCTCATAGCGGAGGATAGTGGTTGAAGCTTAAAGATGCATGCAGGTATGGTCCTACTGTGGAGCTGGGTGGAGGCAATGGACGACAAATATAAATTTCTCTACTGGTTTTAGGATACAGGCTGACGAGTCTCTCTCTACCTGCACTGTTTCTCGCTTAACGGTGAAATAGGCAAAGGGATCTAACTGGGATCGATTCATTTGTTGTGTTTCTAAAATGAAAATTAAGGTCGTCGGTTATTAATTGCCGAGAACGAGGGAGTCGCGGAACGAGGAATTCTCCGGTTTTCCAGAAACGTGAGACTCTCCAACAACCTCTGGCATTGAGGATGCTTCCATCGGCATACCCACTATGATGCACCCAGCGGTTTCACGACTATGGATCACTGGGGCGACCCTTGGGCCGACGAGACTGAGACGAAGACGCCCTCGAAAGAGGAGTTCTGCGGAAAGAAGGCTGTAGAGGCACCATCGGTACTAGCAGGGTTTGAGAATGAAGCGCAATGGGGTGATCTGGAGAATGCCAATGACTCTGGAGGCTGGCCTGGGTTCTCTCCTTCGAATTCAAATGACGACGCTCTGCTGAAAGAAGGCTCGCAGCCAAAAACGAGGTATAGCTCGACCTCGGCGGAATCATTCGACCAAAGGCCCCTCGAGGACGTCCAACAGTCCCCTCCATGCCCACCCACGTCACACGAAACTAGTGCAATAAAAAATGGCGAATTGGATATATATTTGGATGGAGACCAAATGGCAGGTCAGAAGAAGTCAGAAACGGAGCATTTTGAAGACTGGGAAGAGCACTCTCAGATAACCAGCCTTGGGAGCAGTCCCAGTGCCTTGGAAAATGAGCTCTCGGACTCAAACACAACAATACGCCCAGGTGCAGCACTCAGTGAAGTTTCTATGGAGTTGGAACCATCCACTACCCTCGAAGACGATGTATCTACCAGGCCCTCCACCTCTCCCTCTGACACGAGTCAACCAGAAATTCAGCCGGAATCTCCAAGAACTTCATTTGAAGAAGAGCACGTTGTATTAAAAGATACCCCTGTTATAACGGACGTACTAGTCATAAAAGATGAGTTGGATGCCGAACAAACTACTGATGAGGACGATGACTTTGGAGACTTTGAACAAGAGGAGGTAGACCCAACTGCTGAGGCCGGAGCTGGGGAGCCAGAACAATCATTGAGCTCTCTCGTATCAGCCGTATTCCCAGAATCCAAGGCAGGTCCCGAGCGGGTAACACAAGCTGAGAATGACATTGCCTATAAGGAAGATAAAACAACCCACAGTACCGTTTCATTTCAGCCAGACCTCTCACTTATCGGACAGTTATTTTCTCCCCCCACTCCATTGGAACATTTACCACAAGTGCCGGATAGCACCATATCCTCAACATCAGCTCGAAAAGCGTGGTACCGTATCACGCGCAAGCAGACAATGAGGGAATTCAATAGTGGTAATGATGGCGATGATTATGTTCGAGTAACATGGATCAACTCCAATATACGGCTAGAGATAAGTAAAATAGTGGCCAGGTGGAGCGCTGAGGATCGAATTGCGGGCCGGGCGGTGCTGGGAGGAAAGAGTGCAGCCTCTATGTTTTTTTGGGATCAGCCTGCCACGAACTCAGATCAAGGCGTAGGCCAAAGACACCCCCGCAAACGATTGCCTCTGTCATCATCTGCTGAATTTTCATCGCCCGTATCTTCTAAGAAGCACAACGGGCTAGCATTTTCAACCACAAGTCCAATAGCACAATTCAATTGGAGCTCCTCTCCAACATCCCCAAAGACTCATTCGACCGACGATACAGACATTGCAGGGAAGAGAACTGTGATGGCGTCCACTCCAACCGCCCCATCACCTCTCTCAAGAAAGTCGACACATGTATCAAAAGTGCAAGGCCACGAGAGAAAACCAGTTTCATTAAATATGTCTGGAGAGGTTACTTACAAAATATCTCATAGACGAGCTTCGCAGAGCTCTGGCTTGCCTATCTCTCATCCAGTTGCAACTATACCTCCAAAGCCAACGACACCCTCGAACCAGCTTAACATACCGAACAATTACCATCTCAGTGGCTCATCTCTACCTGCACCCATGAAGATTCCCAACGCAGCAGACCCAGCTCCAACAGAAATACATCCTCGCCCTACTCAAATCTCGTCCATGGATATTGACCCTTGGGCTGGCCTCACACATCTCGACACAAGTTCCGAAGCGCTGCCCGCCTCTAATATTCCTACATTGGACGATGACGATGACTGGGGCGAGATGATTCAGTCACCAGCAACTCCAGTCTTGCAACCCAAAGAGAAACCCCTAATCCAAAACCTCCAGCCGACCCTTCGCACCGCAACGCCTGTCTCCCAAGCAACATCTTTGGTGTCCACCCCACAATCGTCCACCGTTCCAACTTCAACACCTGTTGCATCAGCTCAGCCTTATTCTAACCCCCTCGCTACTGCTGACTTCTCCATCTTCGAAACCCCCGCTGCACCCCCACCTTGCCCAGCCCCTCCACGGGCTCCACCATCCTCGTCCGCGCTCCCAAGACACCTCCGCCACCCCACCAACCCCGCCCCCTTCTCCTCATACACCCTCCCTAAACTGTCCTCCAACCGTCCAGCATCTCTCCCTCCACCTCACAGTTCTGTGCTAGCTCCTCCTTCAGCCGCCAAGCGTAAGGAAGACCAAGACGCAGAGACGGTCCGCCGCATCGTCGCCGCTCTGCCGGATTTGAGCTACATGTTGCGCTAAACGGCTGCTGGACGGTGAGCGGTGCCGCCGTTGGGGTGGTTGTGGTGTTGATTTTAGCGTGATGTTAAAATTGTGTCTTTAAGATTTGGAGTTTATCGTGGCTTGTAGGATTCGCGTTTAGTATTTGGTATCCAGCGTCTGTCCTTGGTCTCTGTGGTTTGTACTTCAATTATTAGCATTTCTCGGAGTATGATTTGTGGCGCTCTGGTTTCTATGTCCATGAAGTCTAGGGGGGCGGAAGGTTGTGGTCTGAATGTAGGGACGCTGTACGATTTGGTTGGTGCCAACCGTTTAGTTGAGTTTTGTGTACGGGATATGAGGTCGGGGGCGGAAATGTGTTTCGGATGTTCAGAGCATTTAATCTGATATCAGCATTTTGAATTGGTATATCTAAGCAACGAGCGACATTATCTATTCATCGACTGCCTAGTCCACCAAGTCCCATTCTTGTAAAGTTCCTCTCATCATTCATCGTCGCCGCTCTGAATAACCCCATCCCAGAATGGCCCTATTGCCTCACCCTACCTCCCCGTCTCCTCCCCGGAACTCATCTGCTCTTCCTCAAGCACTCTTTCCGCCCGCGCCACCATCCCAATACTGCTTTCCTCATCCCCTCCTACCATTCCCGACGCATCCTCAACTTGCTCCCCTCCTTCCCCCTCTCCGATTCTTCTGACCTCCTCATCTTCCTCTTCCTCTTCATCTGTATCATCATCAGCCGCATCCTTCGCACCCACCTCCGGCCGCCGCTTCCGTTCAAAATCCTGCGCGTGCGCCGCATGCAGCATCGTGCCGACGCGCGACAGGCCGCGCACCATAGGCGAAGGCTGCTCCGAGCCGCTATGCCCGCGGCGGCGGCGGCGGCGCAAGGACGCCGAGGTTTCGTGCGTGCGGGTCGGCGTGAGCGCGTTGGCGGGGGTAAGGGTGCGCGGTAGGTCTGGGGAGGGCGCAGGGGCTTGGGTTTGGGCAGGGAGGTCGGTGCTGGGGCGGGTGGAGGAGGCCGTCGGGGACGGGGTCGTGCTGGGGAGGCCGTAGGGGAGCGGGATGTCGCGGGAGGCGCGGAAGCGGCCGACGCTGGTTGAGTCGGTTAGGTGGGCTGCGTGGTGGAGCCTAGGGGGGGGTGCGGTGCGGGAAGCTTACTTTGTGCAGTGCTCGTTTTCGACACGGAACAGTGTCCACATGCCTCTACGGCAGATTTCGGAGAGAGCGACGATGAAGGAGAGGACGGCGGAGTGTTGCAGATAGTTGGCGTAAATGGCGTAGAAGACCCAGTTGAAGCGTAGGATCGGGTCGATCGCCATGGCGACGTAGTACATCCAGACCTTCTTGTAACCGAGAGTGTCGCGGAGGAAGCGGTTCTTGGCGTAGGGGTCGCCCAGGCCTAGTGAATTAGTTGACTAGTTCGCCGGAACTCGTTTGCGTGTGACTTACTCCAATCCATAATGACGTCCCAAATGCCTGTGTGTGTTAGTAAAAGCTCCGTACAATAAAGGTAACGCTGTCACCAGACTTACTACAATAGGTAGCATTGATCATCGCGAAAGAGATGAAGATAGCTTTGTGCTCCGTTGTCTTTTGGATGCGATAAATACTCAAAGTAGTGTAGAACAGAATAGTTGCCGTGTATTTTCCACAGTTGGCGAGATGGGGAAAGACGTTTCTGGTGTCATAATAACGTCTAATGCATTGAAGAGCACGCCAAATTCCAGGTAGCGTAGAGAAGAAGCCGAGGAGTCTAGAGTTCGATGAGTTACATTGGCCGGGGTTCTTCCAATCATGCGCATACAGGCAAAAGAAGAGTTCAATGTTCTAGACACTAGATCAGCTTAAACTTTCTAGCAGCCCAAGGCATACCCACCCCCATGCTGTACGTTAGAGAGCAGAACATATCTCCCAGATAGAAGTCGCGAAACTCCACTGGATATAGTCCAGCGAGAAGCAGTCTCCACTATCAACAGAATCAGCTGAGCACTTTAGTTGCTTTCTTTTGCTTACATTGGAGTAAAGAAGCCACACTCGGCTGCGGTGGTACAAGATAGGTGCTGGGAAAAAGATAACCAAGGCCGTAAGTCCAATAAGGATGATGGGATAATATATATACATCGTGTTGCTCCCGAACCGACTGAAGTTGAACCACATCGTGAAGCCTAGAAAGAAGAGAAATAGACATGGAAGCTGTGACTTAGTCAGCAACATATTCAGGAAACCTTGGGATGGACCGTACTTCACATAATTGCCTCCAGTCAAGATGGTGGCGGGTATCAAACTCAAATACAAACACGTAATTTATCTTGGAATTTTGCCACACTCTGCAGGCCAGACAAAATAGCAGGAACAAAAATACTATTAGAAAATATCCTGCATAAACCTAGAAGCTGTGAGCCAAGAAATAGTTAATATGGGAATTGGCGCCAAATACCTGCAAGAGATAGCTAGTATTGGTTGCTAGGGCTGGATCTGAGGAGAATAGTAACTCGGTGCCGTACACTAGGCCTTGGATGCCAAAGACTAAACCACCGGCAAGTAGTAAGCCGTTACGGAAAGAGCTCTCAGTAAAATCGCCAGCGCGGCCTGACTTTACCCGGAGCTTTCCGACGGCTAATTTGTAATTGCCTTGCTCAAAGTACCTAGCATATAAATCCTCGACGGCGCGGATATGACCATCAATAGCGTCACTTTGTACAAACCAAGCTGTGTTTACCTTCTCCGCCATATATCTCCCTGATGGTTTCGCGTTGGCTATTTTATCGTACTTCTTGTTTATCTTCCGAAATGCTGTACGGTTAAGCAAGGCGTATGATTTTAGGAGTTCTAGCCCTCGATAGTATTCTTGAAGAGCAACTTTAAGCTTTCTCTTAGCGCTCCTATACGGTACCTCTTGCGATTCCGGGCGACGAATGTAGTCGCGACTGTCTTCTGGCATCTTTCTCGGTCTAAGTCCTGACGGCGTACCGAGCTCTTTCATTCCTTTCGTTGTTTTACCGAAATGGCCAGCTCTTGCAGCTTCGAGAGCAGAGTCGAGAGGCTTCAGCCATGTAAGATTTAGTCTATGATGTCTCCCTTCTGGTGGCTCGTCTTCAGAGCTTAAATGTTGCCCATGGAGCAGCGCATCTTCAGCTGACGCGGCCTTTCCTTGCTTTGTCTTCATCTTTGCGGTTTGTATGGCCACAATCTCCTCCAGTCGGCGGTCCCTCATTATATGCAGCTGCTCCCGTAGAACGTTTAACCGGTCAGTAGCTTCGTCTTCCTTTTGCTTGTAAAACGTCTCTATCTTCTCCAACTCCATGTCCAAGAAATGGAAGAATTCGGTCTGTCGAAATTCGACTTCTCGGAAAGCTTCAAGAGACAGGTTATAGCTCCCTGGAGAGTCCGGCGGTCCCTTCCCGCTTATAGAGAACATTCTTTTTATGAATGGATGCTGTCCATCAGTGCCTGGCATGGAATTAATACGTTTTGGTTTGAAGGTGCTCTTATATCTTAGTGGCAATGTAGAAGATTGGCGGTGCGGAGACCTCGTTTTTTCAACTTTAAAAGCATCCCCAGCGTCTGCTGGAAGACTGAACGTGGTGTTCAGGTCTTTACGACCACTCGGTGTCCTTGAGAGCGGACTAGGTTTTGCGGAGGGATGGTTAGGATCCATTGCGGGATCAGGAAGCTCCAGTTTGGGTGGCCTCCGAACTCTTGCATCAGTGTACGTTGTGTTGTTTGAGGGGCTTCCGATGATGCTCCCATACCTTGTCATTTGCGATATCTCCTCTCCCCCGCCTCTCAATGGCCGCTCTTCAGGATTAGACGACTGTGGTATATCGTGAGGAGCAGACGGCCCATTTCCGATAACATTGGCTCTCAGGCTTGAGCAGCTGTTGCGCATAGCAAGGGTTCTAAGATCCTGGGTAGCATCATCTCCGCGAGTCTCGCAGCCAGGGCGTGTCTGGTTCAAAAACGAGTATTTCGGCGCCGTATCGGACGGAGAGGGAGTAGCGGTTGTACCGCGACGGCGGCTGCGGGGAGTTTGATTGACATTTCTGAGGGCTCGGGCGATTGCTTTGAGCTTTTTCTTCCCTTGCTACATCGCGGAAATGTTAGAGCAGTGCAGTGCGGAATGACTTCTAATGTGTAAACCTTGTAATCCAGGTATTTCACCCTCCATTCTGGAACAAGATCACGTTCAAGCTCCCTATTTTTTGGTTAATTAAACGAAACCCCTTCGACGGTTTGAGACTCGCACTTTGCAAACTTCATTACGTTCAATTACATTCGAGGCGGAGGAAGGAGAGAAACGAATTCGCAGATACGCCCCGAGAGCGCGGCGACATCAAGTATCAAGCACAAACAATATATTCACAACATTGAATTGAATAGATACTCGTGGACATAGAAACACGCTTCGTTTTGAAAGGCTTTGCTCGAAAAGTTCGCGGTGACAGCCAAGGCGATCTCCATGTTTCTCTTACGGCGATGCCGATTTTCGCGGGCCCCTCCACGGTCCCTGCACGCAAGACGTCATTGGATAGCCATGTAAAATTTAAGCTTCACGCATTTAGCGCTTTGCTGGTGTCCTCAAGATTGGATCACATATCACTTGATAGAATTGTAGTTGTGTGGCGTCAGAGAATGTTGTTTGGCTATATAAACACGTTGTGCTCTGTCAATTGAATACAACTCGCTCCTCTGGGTACTTCGGAAAGTAATACAAAAGCCATCAATCAGCTCTTCACGACTCGCAGTTTTTCCATCAATGAGCGCTACTTTTGAGCATCCTGTCTGCCAATGGTATGGTGAAAGAAATCACCAGTTCTGGTTCTGGATGTGCTGTGGGCGCTCATATTGGTTGGGGTCGTATTGATCGGCACCCTGGTTGTTGACATAGTGGTCATCGTACAGTTCCTCAGCCCTCTTCTTAGCATGGTGCTTGGCCTTCTCCCTATCGAAGAAGTCCTCACCCTTGGTCTCAGCAAGTTTGTCAACCTCAGCACCAGCGAAGCCAGCTAGGAGCTCCTTGGCGAATGCATGAGACACGGGCTTGCCTGGTAGATATTAACGAGCGTGATGAGACAACGAAAGCGACGGAGTAGTGTACCCTCTTTGCGTTGATGATCCTCAAATGCCTTGAAGCCAGCGAATGCAGCACCTCCAGCAACCAGCTCGTGGCTGAATTTGGCCTGGTGCTCATTCCCATCGTCGTTGTAGACCTGATTGTAGGCGTCCTGAGATTCACCTGTGTGGAAATCGCTCGTCAGCAATGTCTCGGAGTAGGAATAGAGTTGGCTAGAATGCCAGGGGGGTGCCGCGTACCCCACATGTTGATTGATTGATTGGCGAATAAGAAGTTAAGTGGTTTGAGGGAGTTAATGCAGCAATTGATAGGAGTTGGACTTAGATGTTGATTGTTGTCGAGGATAGAGAAGAAATGGAAGAAGAAAGAAGAAGAAAAGTGTGGTGTCTGCGGGGTTTATGTGGTGAGACACGCTCACAACGGCCGGGAATAGAGCATTTTCTATCTGTCGTCATCCAGGCCTTGCGCCAACGAGGGGCAACGTATGCGAGGTGGGGCGCAAGAACATCCAATGAAGGTCCAATGAGAGTCCACCGCTTGGTGGTCGGGTGAATGATCAAGAACCAAAGTGAATCCACCAGTGACTCCATTTTAAACAACCTTGACCGACAGGCATTACTGTCATTGGCTGATCCCACGGAGAGTGAGGGTGAATATCGCCATCAGAGCGTTAGTACATGCAAATGTTATCACAGGATCTTGGAAGTCGTATGAGCGTACAGCAGCAGCGTTTCCTGTTGCACCAGGAGCCAAGCTTCTCCTCAAGCAACCCTAGCCGCCTTGGCGGAAAGCTTGTCATCTTGGATACAGCATAACTATTTCCGGGGGATGATGTCGAAGAATCAATTGATCACCGCTTCCATCGTTCGAGATCAATTCTAGGTGATGGAGTTTCTAATTATATTGTGGCTAGGAGCGGGTTTTCCTGCTGATCTTCAAAGGAACGACTAGATCTCAAGCTTTGCCATGGGGCTTGGCAGAAATCTTCGGGAGATCGTCAGGCCTGACAGCTTCCCTCGAGTTAACCTTACAGGTGACTAACGAGCATCCTTTATGGGATCAATACTCCACCTGCATAATGCCAGGTCGATTGCCCACAAAGGATGACTTCCCCTCGTCGATCACCCTTAGTATCACTCATCGTAAGTTCCCAGCGAGGCTCTTATCGTGGATCCGAGCAAGCTCCAGGACCCACTGACGTATCCAGCGCCCGCCTCGCAACCCGCCACGAACGTTTTGATCCTCTTGCACGGCCTCGGCGATACCAGCGCCTCCTTTACAACCCTGGGCCAACGACTCTCCCTGCCCGAAACCACTTGTGTTTCCATCCAGGCGCCAAAACCGCTTCCCTTCGATCTCGGCGGCTTTCATTGGGGCGATGACATCATTTTTGACCAGGCAACTGGTGAGATGGACGTAGACACTGGTTTCAAGTCGTCCACGCGAATAGTGCTTGACGAGGTGATACGGAAAAGCCTCGTTGAAAAATGCTGCTATAAGCCTCGCGAGATCATGATTTTTGGGTTCGCTCAAGGTGGGATAGTCGGACTACAAGTCGCCACCGAGGTTGGGGAAGATGAACTCGGCGGGGTAATCAGCATTGGCGGCACAATATCTTCGTCAATACCGCTTGCGGCCTTGGACAAGAAGAGCAGAACTCCAGTCATCGTGTGCAAGGGCTCCAAGAACTCGACCGTGACACCAAGTGCAATACAGAAGATCAAGGATATATTCGAGTTCGTGGAGATTAAGGAATGGAAGAAGATAGGAGATGGCATGCCAAGCAACCGGGATGAAATGCTGCCTATCATGCAGTTTTTTGCAAGGAGGCTAAGGAGCATGAAGGGCGTGCCTGAGGGAAGCGTAGAATTGACTTGACTGACTTAAGGAGTATAAAGGAAGAGATAGCGCTAAAGCCTAGCGCTGGAAGCCGGCCTGCAAAGTTCCAGCCCTATGCTCTTAACAGACTCCATGAGGAATAGTATTCTCGCCTGATGAACCGCCCTTGTTCTGTATCTTGCAGATGGCTAGCCTGGGAAGATCTGATTGCTCTAGGCTACTGCAGACAAGGAAATGAGCATTCCAGGTAGGAAAATATTCATCAATAGGTGTACAGTCAAATCTCTTTAATACGATACCGTTTGTTCGGCCGAACGTATCGTAATACTAATGGTATTGTTATATGAAGAGTCACGTGTAGGGTGAATAAGCAGGAAAAACGGAGATTTAATACCCGAAAAGGTTTAAGATATCTATCTCACGGGCCAAATAGGGCTCTTTCCCATACAAATCCTCTACTAGTTGTTGGCCACGGAGGTAGCTTTACTGCTGAGGTGTCGGACACCGAACGACTACGGACACCGAACGACTACGGACACCGAAGGTCAAACTAGGGTTATTTTCCTTATGTATATTAGGGCTCTTAGAGCCACCTTAAATAAAACAGATTACTTATACAATTCTATATCTCTACCTATCAGCTAGCTTATATCATTTGTCTTAATACCTGCCTGGCTGAAAGTTATAAGCCTAGTAACCTTCTGAGCACTAGGGAGATCTCAGTGGCCAGACAACTACCACTAAGCCTCTTTGAGCATAGTTCGTCACGAAATATTATATACTTTACGTATAAGCGCGTCTCTTTACGCAACCTTAAAATAAAAGCTAATATAGCAACCAAGGACTCTATAAACCCTCTTTTACTAACCCAGAAAGACTAGCCTATATGGTTTCAATTTATCTGCTAAGAAGCAAGTTTTATGAAGATCTGGGACTATATTAACCCAGATAAGACGGAGAACGAAATTAAAGAAAACACTAAGCCAGCTATACCTTTAATAGCAGCAGCTCCTATAGCACCTGCAACAGCTCCTGCAGCTTCTATAGCACCAGCAGCAGCTCCTGTAGCACCAGCAGCAGCTTCTGTAACAGCAGTAGTAGCTCCTATAACTTTAGCAGTAACTCCAGTGTCTACTGGAACAGCTATACCTAGGTTATTAAGTTAACAAGGATAATAAACTCCACAATCTCTAGAGATACAGAGAATACTCTTTAAGCTCTATAAGCTCCAACAATAGGACTATATAAAACGGGAAGAGAAGCTCTACACCTTTACAGCACTATTGTATGCCACCATAGGCACCAACTTCTTAGGATATCTTAAAAACCTCACTATACCATATTCGATTTTAAGGCAACTAAAAAAGGTAGCAAAGCCATCACAAGCTATATTGCAGCAAATGGTATTAGACGATCTTAAGAAACAGAAATAAGGGCCTAAACGCCAGACTCTAGAATCCTGGCTTTAGCTTTATATCACCATTATACAGAACGGCGAAGAGCTAGAGGAAGGGTTAATAGAGGCAATAGAAAATAGTATTATACAAGCTTTTATCCAGGACTGTAAGGAGATCTATCTAGCTCTATATTATGCTTTTATTTAAAAGGTAGCCAAGAGGTCAGAGAAGCTCAAAATAGCGACAATAATTGAGAAATTTAACCTCCTCTACAAGCATCTAAATACAGGACGTAACGCTTATGCTATACTCTTAGGGCAGCCATCTATAGATCCTATAATGTCTACTACCCCAGTACCTCCTTAATTACCTAAGACAAAGTGCTTTGCTTATGGTCTACCCTATAAGTTAAAGAATTATAAGCAACTGTTTTAGTCTCTTTAAGGTCCGAACTTTATACCAAATAATAGTTATTTAAGGAATTGCTAGGAATGGCTTAAGGTCCTAATAAATAAACAGTATTATAAAAAAAGGCTTAAGCAGATTAAAAAGGAAGGTCCTAGGTGTTAGCGACTTAGTCAATCGAGGCACGAGCACGGCAAGAGGGACGCGCAAGCCTGTACAATTGGTAGTCTATAAACGAGGATCCAAAGCTAGAGAAAGGAAAGGAAAGGAAGGGTAGCGCCGCTCGAGGTTTTATACGATCGTCTGGTCACGTGGACTGCAACTATCTGAAACAGTAAGGAACTGTCTGTAATTGTCCGCCACAATCCACCGTTTTTCCACCAGCGCCGTAATATTACCCCCCCCTCCGAAAAAGCCTGCCCTTAGGCTTTATATGTCCGTATCATGTCCGTAGGGTATTCTTATCTTTATGCTCAACAGGTAGCTTATTATCTTCGCTATACTAGCACTTTATCCACTTGTCTAGATACTTCGGGGGTCCTAGCTTATTAGGGTATTGGTTGTGGAATTCTTTAAGCTTTTGGGGGCAACCTATAAAGTTCCAGGTAGGGTACTAGGTTGGGTCTAGATCGTAACCTTTCTATTAGATACGGTATTTTAGCGTTCCTTGTACTAGTTTATAGGCTAGTATTTTATTAACTTCCTATTTATCGTCGCCATTAACTTAAATCGGCAGTGGAGGCTTATTCTTTTATCCAGGTAGTGGGTTATTTGCAGCTTTCCATAGCTTATCTGGTAAGAAAATAGGGTGGACTTTAATTAAGTCTAGAAGCTTAACCTTATACAAGTTGCCTTCTTTATTAAGGATCTTATACGGTCCTGCCATTTTATAGTCCAGCTTACGGCTAGGCCGTTCTGTTTTCTAGTTCTTTGTTATAACCCAGACCTTATCGCCTATAGTAAAGTTGGGCTTGCGCCTGTGCTTGTTTACCTGCTGTTCCATTAATCTCTAGGCCTTTTTTAGATTTGTATAGGCTACTGCCCAGGCTTCTTCTAGGCGTTTAGCGTATTGCTAGGCTTCCTTATAAGACAGTTTTTTGCGTATAGTCTATAGGCCTTCCGGTCTATTCCAGTTAAAGCTAGTATGGGGTAAATATCCCATTTCTAGCTAAATAGGTGCAAATCCCGTAGAGTTATAGGGTAGGGTCGCCTGGGTGTAGTCTATTAAGGGTAGCAGTTCGCCCTAGTTGTCCTAGAAGTAGTTAATAAAGGGCCGGAGTCTCTAGTCCAAGTATTAATTTATAATCTCCGTCTAACCGTCTGTCTGGGGGTAGTATGTTGTAGAAAGCTTTAACCTAATACCTAGGATCTAGGTAAACTCATTCTAGAAAGCCGATATAAACTACGGCCCTTAATTGGATACAATAGTATCTGGTAGTCCATAAATTTGGTAGATATAATGGATATATAATTAGGCCACCTCTTTAGTATTAATATCCTTATAATAGGGGATTAAGAATGGGTGCTTGCCAAAGCGGTTAACTAGAATTATAACTATATTATATCCGTCGCGGTCCGTAGGTAGCTTATAGAAGTCCATAGAGATATGCTACTAGGGGTGTTCTGGTATTGGAAGTGGTTTTAATAGCCCTAGGGTCTTATCTCACGGAATTATAGACCTATGGTAGTCGTCACAGTTCCGTACATAGCGGTTAATATCTGTAACTATTCCGGGCCAGTAATAGCGGTCGCCAATAATCCTATGGGTCTTATTTTTTCTGGGGTGGGCTGTAGAGACCTAGGTATATGCTTTAGTAATAAGTCAAGTCCGTAAGTTCTGTTCCTTTACTACTACTAGCTGTTCCTAATGCTTAAGTAATCTATTTTTGAGGGACTATAGGCTGGTAATATTCTTTGCCTTTTCACAGTACTCCTATAGAGAAGGGGCCGTACAGTTTGTCTATAGCAATTCGTCAATTAAGTTAAGTCCTAAAGGGTTAATAGGATACATCTCGGCGCCTAGGGAGTCTATACTTAGTTCTGCCTATATCTGGGGGTTAAGGTGCTTTGGTTGTAGTAGTGTCTAGGTCCGTAATAAGATCTTCGCAGCCGTCTAGTCACCTAGGTCTTGTTCGCGCCTTATAAGAGCATCTGTATGGTTTGTAGCGCCTGGTCTATATATAATTAAGAAGTTAAACTAAGATAGGATATCCACCCAGCATACCTACCGGGCCGTAAGGGCCTTGGTTGTTATAAAGTATTCTAGGGCCTTATAATCTGAAACTACCTTAATAGGCTTAGGGGTCCCCTCTAGCTATATATGCCAGTGCTAAAAGCTAGAGATAATAGCCAGCATTTCTTTATTATGGATGTGGTAGTTCAGCTTGGCATCTATTATAGTCTTTAAATAGTATGCAATAGGGTGCTATTCTCCGTCCGGTTACTTCTGGGAAAAAATACCGGCTATTACGCTATCTGAGGCATCAGTTTCTAGCATTAAGGGCTATTTTAGGTTAAAGTGGGCAAGTAGGGGAGCTAATACTAGCCGTTTTTTAAGCTTATTAAAGGCCTGCGTATATATAGCGTCAAAATAGAAGGGCTGGTCTTTCCTAGTAAGATAGTTAAGAGGCTGGGCGATCCTGCTATAGTTCTTAATAAAGCGTTGGTAGAAGTTATAGAAGCCTAAAAATAATTATACCCCCTTTACGGTCCGTGGGGGTGCCCACTAGTTAATTACAGCCGTTTTCTCTAGGTCAGCCTTAACTCTATCTGTATTAATAATAAAACCTAGGTACTTTATACGCTTAATACTAAATTCCAACTTCCTAATATCAGCCTGGAGGCCAGCCTTGTAGAGCTGTTGTAGGACTTTATAGACGTGCTCCTTATGTTCTAGCTCATTCTTAAAGTAAATTATAATATCATCTAGATAGGCCGTATAGAAGTCGTTAAGGTAGTTAAAGAGTACATTGTTTATATACCGCTGGTACGTAGCTGGTCTATTGGTTAGTCTAAAAGGAAGTACTTTGCATTTATATGTTCCGTAACGGGTCCGAAATATAGTAAGATCTTCTAATCTAGGGTCCATCCTAATTTGGTAAAAAGCCTAACGGATATCGAGCTTAGTAAAGATCTTAGCTCTACTTATTTAGGCTAAAGTCTCCTTAAGTAAGGGCAGTAGATAGCGGTCCTTGCGGGTCATATTATTAAGTTTATGGTAGTTAATACAGAAACAAAGTCCTCCATTTAGCTTTTTGGCAAAGAGAATAGGCGAGTTAAAAGGGGCTTAACTAGGCTCAATAAAGCCCTTATTCAGGTTATCAATAAGGTACTGCTTTATAGCCTATAATTCGGCAGTAGACTGCTAACGAAGGGGGCTATAACTAAGGGTGTCTTCCTTGTCTGGCTCAATCTCAATCTTATAGTCATACGGTCGGTGAGGTGGGAGTATATCAGACACTGCCTTGGAGAATATGTCCTTAAATTTCTAGTATTAACGGGGCAGTTTCTGTTCTACTAGCTCCTTATCTATAAGCTTACTTTCCTGTCCGCTAAGCTCACTTTCCTTTTCCTTAATTATTTAATTAATTTCATATAAGCTAGTGGTAAAGGCAACGGTATCAGGTTAGACTAAGTTTTGGTAGAATTCTACAGCGCTAATGCAGCAGATATCAACTGGGGGAAGGTCCATAGGTTTCTTTACAGACTTTTATCAGGCCGTATTTTGCGGCATAGGGTTTATAGTCTTCCTTAGCTCACATTCCATTTTCCGTAAGTTGTCCTTCTAGTCTATTAGTTTAGTATAGCGTCCAGTATTCCTAGCCTTCCTTTATAGCTGCGTAGGGCCTAAGTTCTCCGCGGGGGACTTAGCTAGGTTACTACTAATTTCCTAGATCTCTAGTGCGGGTGGCATAACATAGGTAGTCTAGGGGCGGCGTAGTATATAAATCCGTTACGAATTAAGCTGTACATCTTTCTCAAAGGCCTAGTCCCTACGCATAGTATCGGCCTAGTAAATAGTATCGATCTAGGGCCGTATAAGGTTCTCTATTATAATACTAATTTCTTTTATAAAGGAAGGGGTTAGGGGTAGGGATTCGGGCCAGATAAGCCGTCTACTCCGTACGTCAAGCTGTAAGCCTAAATAGGCTAGCCATTTTCTTCCTAAGATTATATCATGGCTTCCTAAGTCTGTAATAAGAAAGGGGACGTTATACTGCCTTCGTCCATCAACACAGAGGTGGATCCGTAAGATAGTCATAATAGGTGGTCCTATCCGTCTATTATACCCGCGAATAGGGACTGGTTTAGGCAGTTCTTTAAAAGGCGTATTTAAAAACTCAGCTAGCTTTACGGCGCACTGGGTATCTATTAAGGCAAAGGCATTCGCTCTAAAGTCAGCTAAAGCGGAGGTTAAAACTTAATATCCATTGCGAAATAAAGTATAAGGGATAGTGCAGCTTCTTCCACTAACTAGCCGACTTAGATTAACATGTAATATATTAATTCCTTTTAACCCTAGAGAGGAGTCTTTCTCTAGGGTTCCTCTTTTTCTAGCTCTATGCCATCCTTCTAAATTAACAGAACCTCGCCCGTTTTTGCCTTCGTCTGGCAATCCTTTGCAAAGTGGTCTTTCTGGCCGTATAAGAAGCAAGCTCCTTAATTGCTAAGGGCCTATTTACGGGGGTCGTTGTATGTAGGCTAAGTGTGCGCTGGACCCGCAGCAGGACTAGCTGCTGAATTAACGGCGGGCTGTACGGCTGGTGCCGTAGGAGTTGCAGATCGTGCCAGAGTGTTACGGGCCGTTTGTATAGTGCTTGCAGTTTGGTTTAGAGAGTTTCTAGCCTTATACCGCTTAGCTCGTGCCTTAATTTGACGGAGGCCTTGGTTAATAGATAGGCAGTGGTCTATAAGTACTTTCAGCGTCTATACAGTAGTAAAAACTGGTAGTACCGCGCGCTGTAGGTCTAGGGTAAGCTTGTCAAAGAGGTCTAGCATCAGGTCTTCATGGGGAATTTAGGCCTAGCCGGCTAGGTACAGAAAGCGGGTCTAGAAGGCTAAAAAGGTCTCCGTCGTCTTCATATTAAGAGCTTTATAATTAAGGCGGGCGTTCTGTACCTTAAAGGGGTCCTCGTAGATAGAAGACAAGTGGTTAATCATCTCGTCTCCAGAGAGGAAGGGATCTGCCAAGTCCTGGGCGTATTGCGGACGTAGGTGCATCTGTGCGTCTCCGCCAGTACGGCCGAAGACGTAGGCCATCTTAGCTCAAGTAGTGGGGAAGTAGTCCGCATTGACTTTGAGCTTATTCTGCAATTGAAGCTTCTAGTTATTGAATATAGGGTTAGTTCCGTCTGTAAGTAACGGGGGGTCTGCAACCTTCGCGGACCGTGACGAAGCTGATACTGTACGTTAGGCTAGGGCCTTAAGGACCATAGCAAGTCTCTAGGTGTCTAATAACTCCTCGCTAGGTGCAGGGGTGTCCCTAATTTTAAGCAGCTCTCAAAGCCGTTCAATTTTGGCATTGGCTGCTGCAAGCTCTTCCTAGGGGGTCGAGACGGCGACTATTTCACTATCGGAGGTATTTGCGGGTCCTACAGCGGCTTTACCAGCTGCTGTATTTCTTGGCATGGTGGTAAGGGTTTTAGGTAATTTCCGGTGTTTGTTTATTTTCTAGGGGTTCTGGTCCGTGCGTGTCCTATTCTTAGGTTTCGCGTTCTGTTCGTGTTCTTTTGGTTCTTGGGTCTATCCTGTCCTTGTGGTCCTAGTAATATCCTTAGGGTCCTGTTCTATGTCCTTGTCCTGTTCGTGGTCTTATAGATAGATATATTTAAGTTCCTTCTCAGGAAGAAAGAGTAATAAAGAGCTTTGGATAATGTTAGCGACTCAGTTAATCGAGGCACGAGCACGGCAAGAGGGACGCGCAAGCCTGTACAATTGGTAGTCTATAAACGAGGATCCAAAGCTAGAGAAAGGAAAGAAAAGAAAAGGTAGCGCCGCTTGAGGTTTTATACGATCGTCTGGTCACGTGGACTGCGACTGTCTGAAACAGTAAGGAACTGTCTGCGATTGTCCGCCACAATCCACCGTTTTTCCACCAGCGCCGTAACACTAGGTTAAGGACGTCTATATCAGCTTTGTCTACGGCTAAAAAGATTAAGGATCTAGATAGGCCCTAAGCTATAGCGGCTGCTATAACAATATCCTTTTTATTATTAATATTATTATAGGATTATCTGGATCTGTCTTTAATTAACACCTAGGGGTATGATACTATGGCAGACACCCACTTCTGCAATAATATCAGATACTTCCGTGACTTTAAGCCAAGCATATCTATAGCAATAGCTAGAGATTCTAGGGCAGAAATCCATAGATACGGTAATATTAACTTAGCAATTAAGGTGGGTAAATAACGCCTAACTCGGTATCTAACATTAAGGAATATAGCGTACGCTCTATATTTTCATACCAATCTAATATCCGCAGCAAAGCTCCGCAGGGTTAGAGTAATTATTAACCAGTCTACAAATTATCTGCGCTATAAGGATAACGGAGGCCTATTTGCCAACCTTATAGAATACGGAGGTCTCTACCTTATTAATGCCATCGCCTGCTTACCACCTACTTCTACCACCTACGCTACCTCCACCAGATTCTTCAAGACCTTAGCATATAACAAAGTATGGCATTAACGCTTACTACACTGTAATATAGAGTCAGTGGATTATCTGCCGACTGCGGTAGACGGGGTTAAAGTGGTTAAGATAGACAGAGGAAGAACTCCATATAGTGTACCACTCTATAAACCATGTGTTCTTAGAAAGATAACCTAGTAGACATTTTGTAGAATATTAGCAAAGGGAACCTACCCTTTTAAACGTGTTCACTTTGATGTTATTATAGAAGAAGATGGGTTCAATAGAGACACGTATATAGCTTACTTTTAGTGTAACTATATAAAGTACCATCGTGCTTTTCCTATTAAGAACTATAATCAAGAGACACTGCTCCCACTCTTTAAATTAATGATAGCATTTGCGAAGAAATTTAATGCTTAAGGTATCCGCATTTGGCATATAGATAAGGAGCAAGGTATAGGCGCTAGGGTAAAGAACCTTATCCAGCTTAACGGAGGTGTTATTAAGCAATCGACACTATATACCCCAGCTCAAAATGGACCTATAGAGAGGTTAGGGAGAGCTATTTCTAAACAAGCAAGGACTGCTATTATTAAAGCAAAGTTACCTATGGATTTATAGCCTAAGTTTGTGCTTCTAGCAGTGTTCCTACTTAATTAAACTCCTATTCAGTCCATTAACTGGAAGACCCCATTTAAGATACTATATAAATGGAAGCCATAGCTAGCAGGACTTTATATAGCCAGATCTTTAACCTACGTGCTTATTAAACACGGCATTCCTAGAAAGGCAAAGTTTGAGCTATAAGCCTAAATAGGTTATTGTTTGGACCCATTTCATTCACTCTTTCCCATTTTAGGATTAGCGCATACGCGCTCCATAAAAGTTACCACTAATATATAGAATAGACCTCTTCTCCCTCTAGACACTAATAACACAACCAATTAAGCAATTGCTATACCATAGCTACCAAAGTGCTACTAACACTGATCAGTAATCACAGATCAGGAGACGGTACTATTTTAAAGAGGAATCAACCACAAAAGGCCCACCTACCTATGCAGAGAACCCTCGTGTGAGATTTGCTAGGGAATACGCGTTAAGAAGTCGACGCCTACCTATACTCGTATTTCTATAACTTAATTCGCATTTAAAGATTCAGAGGCCTGCCTATGCTCGTCTTTCTATATCACGTCTATTACGCATTCGCGGCACCTGCGCGTCTTACTGTTTATCGCAACCTACAAACTTAATACGGCCTCTATACCGACAACTTTCCCTCCCTCTATACCTCTGAAAACCCCATAGCAACTAATTCTGCCTCCCTCCTCACCTCCTATATAATAAATACGAGCTATGGCGGACTAGTTAGCAAAGCCAGAGAACAAGGATTAGTGGCCTAACGGCTTTAATCCCACAAATAAGAAGAAAGATAAGAGAGATGCTTTTATAAGACATAAATGCTGGGTCTACAACCAATTATAGTTATAAGATAGTGATCTCTGGGAGTAATTTAAAGAAGACTTCAATAAATGGACAGCATAGCTATTTAATAAAGTTAATAAAACATACTTACGCAATTTACAAAGTGCTCTGTGTAAGTATAGAGTTTAGGTATATAAGTTAAATCGCCCTCCCAAGCTAAATAACGCACTGTATAAATGCCTTTAGGAGGAAGAGCTAACTGCTTAGACAATACTAGAGATTTAATAAATAATACCAAAGAATAGAGAATTCAAGTTAAACCTTATAGCATATATACTAAAGACAGGCGGAGTTAAAGTATGAGTTAGCAACCTTAATAACGTCAAACAATAACCTATACAATACTAAAACTTACCTCCTTTACTCTTACCAGCAGACCGTACTACTAGAGATATCATTTCCCTTATAAAGTTAATTATAGTAGACAACAAATATAGTAGTTAGAATGATAACTTTAACATTAAACTTAATATCTTTAAGAATTACTATAAGCAACTTAACATTACTAATAATGTAATAAAGGCAAAGGCATATTCCAATATACTAAAGGATAATACTCTTAACCACTTCTTTGCAAATTAAGCATTGTATAGAGAAAGTACACCTACTTTTACTTAACTTTGTAGTGTAACACAAGCCTATTTTAAGAACAATAACTACCGCTGCTCTTAACTTTAGTTATTTAACAGCCTTATACTAAAGGAAGTTATATTTTAACCAGAGAATACGGCCAAATAGAAGAAGGAATGCCTTAATATCTTGGTTAGAGACCTCTAAAAAGCACAGAACGACGCCGACAAGACTATAAAGGGTGACGCCGCTTTATAATAGCGCTTAATTATTACGTGTTAAGATAACTTAGCTTATAGTTATGTATGCTTTTAACCACCTAATATATTACCAGCCTTAATTAACTCTCTTTAAAGCTTAATTATTACCTACAAGAGAAGTCACCTACTGGCTATAGCTGCCTATATTACAGGAGAAGATAAAGAGAAAGAAGTGTACTATATAGACCACCGATACATTTGTAATAACAACAATTACAATAATCGCAGTACCTCGCGATTTTAACGCTTCCTGCAATACCCTCAGAATTGCAACACTTAATACCTTTAAGAACAATACCTTTAAGACCAAAATCCTTAATTCCGCAACCCTCGTGACTCACAAGTTAAGAGATGCTTTGTTTGTAAAAAATAAGGCTATTAGTCTACTAAACACTTAAAAGAAAAGTAAGAAGATTAGAAAGAGAAGTATAGATATAAATACGGCCGTACCTTTAATTAGAATGCTGCCTAATAGATTACCAAATATAAAGGCACCAAAGACAACGATAATTTTAATAACTTTTAGACCTTTGTACTTAATCTTAAAGAAGATACTAAACACGCTAAACACTTTATATTGTTAACAGTTAAGAAGTTAAGCAACCTTGTAACTTAATATATATTTATAGGAGTAGTTCCTAATAAGTCTACTTTCCCTTTTACGTATTTAACTACCTCTAAAGAGACCTCTTAATACAACTCTAATAAATGGTATGGTATTATAATTAACACGGGAACAGCAAGAGCATTAACTGCTAGATTTAGCTAATATCTTGCATACAAGGAGACCGTTGACTTAATAGCCACACTTAATACTTCTAACGCCGGCGCCATTAAGGTTAAGTTCGGAATTGGCTTAACATTATTAGTAGGTTCTCTTAAAGTGCAATTACCGGTAGGAGAGATTGTGTTTTATATTATATACGCTAATACCCCATTTCTTATAAGCCTGTAAGATCTTAACTCTCTGGGTTACTACTACAATAACCTCACTAATAAGGTAGTAACTCCTATATTAATAGTGCCAGTGGCATAATAGTTCGGTCACCCCTTCCTACTATAGGGAAAGACTCTACAGCAATTCGTTACTATATTAATTACATTAATAGTATGCTACTTAACGGCAACAGAGTTATTATAATTACACCGTCGTTTTAGCTATCCTTTAGTTGGGAAGTTATATGCTCTACTTAAGCGTTTAGGTTACAATATTAATAAAGAGATAATTAAGAAGCTAACTAAGTACTATTACTATTATTAAAAGCACGGCAAATCCCTATATAGATTTAAGTTCAAGCTTCCTAACAATTTGGACTTTAATTATACGGTATTTATTAATATCTTCTATATTAACGGCAAGCCAGTACTCCACGTTGTTAATAAGGCTATAGGATTTACCGCCGCCTGATTTTTAAAAGATATATCTACAAAAACCACCTAGGAGGCTCTTTGTACTTATTGGCTTAATACTTATCTCAGTCCCCCCAATTTAGTTGTATATAACACCGGCACCAACTTTAACAGCCATAAGTTTCATTAAAACGCCTCTATAGTTATAACAAAGACTAAATACGTGCCCGCTAAGGCTTATTAGAGTATTAAAAAGGTTAAATAAGGTTATATAACCCTTTTTTGCGCCTATAAGATTATTTAAAAAGAGATAGGTTTAGATATCTTAAAGAAGGCATATTTACAGATAGCTATTAAGGCGTTAAATAATTCTATAGGCCCTAATGGCTTAGTACTAACTCTATTAGTATTTAGTGCTTTCCTATAAATATTAAACAGTAACGTACTAGCACCATTAATTTAACAATGTGCTGTCGCCATATATAAAGCAATAGAAGAGATCACAAAGGAGAGAGCTAAGAGAATGGTTAACAACGCACTTAACACTTAAAACGGTCCTAATATAGAAGCTTTATATAACCTACCACCTAATTCCCTAGTGCTTGTATACAGAGAGAAAGGAGGCTGGAAAGGCCCCTTCCTATTAATTAGAATTACTGGCAAGACTTATAAGGTTAAACTCTTATCTAGAGTTACCAATTTCTAATTAACTTATATCAAGCTATATTACAAAGAGAGTATAGTTGGAGACTCTAAGGGAGATTAATCTAACGGAGAGTAAGTTAATAAAGGAGAAGAGGAGCAAGAGGTACTAATTTAGCGACTATAATATAACCACCAGCAACCTAAACGATTTCATAGACCTAACATTACTATCTATATAGCAATTCCATTATATACTAACTCCCGTACAAAGGAGATTAACGGCCTACTTAAGAAGGGCGTATTTTAAATTACTAATACTTCTATAGTACCAGAAGGCACCCGTATATTTAACTCCTAATTTGTTAATAATATTAAGAACAAGGGCACTAATTAAGCATTTAAGAAGTCACGATTAGTTATATAAGCCTATAACAATTAGGAGAAGAAATTGGTGTTAATATAGTTACCTACCATTTAACAATTAAGTTAACAAATTATACTCACACTCACACCTTCTCTTCTTAAGGAAGGCGCCTCCCTATATCTCTATAACATCTTATAAGCGTATATATAATCTACCACTCTTTTAAATCGCGATTTCTATATTCACCTACCTTTAGAACTCTTAGATATCTTACAACTTGGCAATAATACCATTATAAAGGTAATTAAGCCTCTATACGGTATCCCTAAGGCTAGCAACCATTAGTTCTTAATATACCACCTTTACTACACAGAGAAGCTTAAGATAAAGGAGTTTACCTACAACCCTTACCTCCTCTACACGCATAAAGCCAGAGTAGGAATTGTTGGCCTCCAGACCAATAATACTCTATTTATTAGAAATAAAGAGTTTATATAAAATAAGGAAATCAATCTTATAAACGCTAAGTTTATGGCAAAGGAATGTAAGAAACTTACAACAAGTACTCCAATTAAGTTTAATAGCGGTTAAATTACTCTTAATAATAACAACTCCATTACATTTAACTAAATACGCTAGTGCGAGAACTTAAACCTTATTAACCTTAAAACTACCAATCTTACGAGTTTAAGAGGCACTAAGAAAGTTATGGTTACCCCAAAAGATTAATATATTGCTTAACGCGCAAGAGGAGCGTATATTGCCTTTATATACCAACTAGAGTCTTTATTTAATCTTTCCTTTACGGCTTAAGTTACTAACCTAAAAGAAAGTAACGTAAAGAAGCTAAATAAGCGTTTATAATGGCAAATTGATAATAAGTTAAGAGGCCTATAATTCATACCTTTAGACCTCCAATTACCTAAGATTATGGTATTTACAGATGCCTCTTTTACTAATAACGCTAACAACACCTCGTAAATTAGCTTTATAATTGCAATCGCCGATAACAGTGGCAGTACGAATATCGTTTATTGGTCCTTTATTAAGTATAAGAGAGTTACTCACTCAGTTCTAGCCTCTAAACTATACGCAATGGCTTATAGATTTAATCACGGCGCGGTCTTAAAGTCTACAATAGAGAAGATCTTACAGGTGGAGCTCCCGCTTATACTCTATACAGATTCCAAGTTGCTATATAAATGCCTTGTTAAGTTGGGAAGTACTTAGGAGAAGAGATTAATAGTTAACTTAATATGCTTGCGCCAATTATATAAGAGATGCATAATTACGGAGATTAAATGGATTAACGGCAACTTAAACCCTATAGACGCAATAACAAAAGCAAACGCTTATAATACATTAAGAAACCTCATTAATATAAATACAATTAACTTAAATACAAAGGAATAGGTGGAGAGAGGTTAAGTAGTTGGTAAGAAATTAAGTAAACGTAGAATACAGAGACTGGAGTTGGATTTTAATATCACGTGCGGTATGTCATATATACGGGTTATTAGGCCAATTACATAGAGAGTTGCCAGTATTTAGACCCATTTTATTCACTCTTTCCCATTTTAGGATTAGCGTATACGCGCTCCATAAGAGTTACCACTAATATATAGAATAGACCTCTTCTCCCTCTAGACACCAATAACACAACCAATTAAGTAATTGCTATACTGTAGCTACCGAAGTGCTACCAATAGTTATCTTATTAGTATAGAAGCTTTAAATATCTATAGGGTATAGATACTAACCACTAACCACATTATCCGATCTTATAATATACGAATTAATAAGTTAAAAAGATACCAATTTTCTAAAACACTAGAACACCTCATTATCTCATAGGCTTAAAAGGATTATTTTTAGCAAGTCCAGGACCTACTGGATAATCTTTAAGATAGCAATAAGGACTGGATGCAGAACTTTAACAAAGAACTAGATATAAGACTGCTGTATTTAGCAAATATTAACGTTACTCCTATATTAAAAAGCATTTAGATCTTAACAGAAGAACTCTATTAGCTATCTACCCTAGAGCTAACTCCAGAACTGTCTAAACCATTAGCGTCTTTAGCGCCTTAGCAATTACTATCTACTGTGGCATCTACACCACAGACACTATCTACCATTTAGTTATCTTCTAAAGTCACTAAACCATAGTTTATAGATTCTATACCTTGTTCCAAACCTTAGATGATAGCAGGCTCGTTATTAGGGGGTGAAAGACGTTCTAGCCGTAAAAAGTGACCTACGGCAAAGAAAAAAGATATGCTAAATTAGGATCTACAACAACGAGCCTTTACGGTTTAAATTAATAACAATAATAATATTATCAATCCAGATACAACACCATTGGCTTACGCTTTCTATACTACTACTATAAAGACGTATGGATATTAAGACGATTTTCCACCACTACTAAAGTTATGGAAAGAGATGCTTAATTATAAGTACACTATATATAACGGAACCTTGTAGCTTAGACTACGGTGGGTTCTGTTATTGGGCTAGGTATATAGGTACGACAAAAACAACAACATAATAACAACTGGTAGAGTGGTTGCCTAATAGATTAACTCTAATTGTATTCTAAGATTCACTATAAGGAGAGAACTATCTATAGTAGGGACTGAGGTCCTTTAAATACACAACCATACTTCTAAGAAATCCTCTCTTATATATAAGGTGCGTGTTATCTGTATTAAATATAACGTCCCTTCTGTTTAATATAGTTAATACATTTAACACCACGTGACTTTAGTTACTATTCCTTGTTATATAGTTCTACTGGATTTATCCTAGACCGTGCCTATATTAACTAACTAGCTTCCGCCAACTCTTCTCTAAGTAGTCATAATATTGTACTTAAAGCGTCCGTAATACCATCTCCCTCCTCTTTATCTTCGTCCTTAAAGATTCCTAACATCTCTAAGTTATCCACTAGAGGTGTAATATCTGTTTAATTAGTCTAGTTAACATCCTTGCTTATTATGCCTAAAGCTTCTTCTTCTCTTTCCTGGGTTAAGCATTGCCTTTGTATAGTTTCCTCCATACTATTGCTTAGTAAAGTGATAGCAATTTCTTACTTAAGGTGCGCGAAAGAGGGGTTAGTTTGTATTATGCTGGCAAGTCCTTTATCTTAATAACCCTCCTTTTACTTTAAGTGCACCAAAGCAAACGTTTAATTATCTTGCGACGTTCGCTCTATCTCTAATGCTAAGTATGCACGTTCTATAACTCTTAATAGTCTTCAAGTTCCCTAAGTAACTTATTATAGGGTCTCATATTTAATCTGCTGCTGTAAAGCTTAATGGTAAGCTGGCCTCCGCGCTACTTAAGGTTTAACGTGCCTTAGAAGAGTCCGCACGCGTCCTTAAAGCTTAACGTTTGGCTTATACTTATCTTTAACGCCTTAAATATATCCATGAGAAGGTTTATTCTAAGGAGTAGAAACTTGTTCAACAGGGTTTGTCTAAGCTAGGTAATAAAAAAATTAACTCTCCTCCTATAAGGGAAACAACTCTAAGTAGCTCAGTAATTGCTCCTCTTAGGTCCCCCTTAGGTAACTTATTCTTTAGTAATCCTTCTTTGTTAATATTGCCTAACCTACTTTCTTCTAATACTCCCATACCTTTCCTATAGCGTTCCTTAAACTGCTTAATAGTTCCTAGGTAGTCTTACTATAGCCTATCCACTTTACTTTATACTACGTTTTGTTATCTATATCCTTGTAACTAATAATCTTTAAAACTTGCTATTTATCTTCCTTTTGTCCTCTATATATGTCTGCCTTATAGACTAGTAGCTTAACATTTCCATATACTAGCTCTAGCATTGTGATATGCTATACAGGGTAAACTTTTATTTTGGCTAGTAGGTTTAACTTATATGTAACCAATAAAATTCTTTACTTAACTTTAAAAGGTCCTAGTCTAATATAGTCCAACTTCTTACTTAGTCGTCAACTCTTAAAATTTTTATATAGTAGCTATACTTTATCTCCCTCCTTAAGATCTGGTCCCTTAGATCTCTTAGCATTATAGTACCTTTTTATTTATTTTTATACTAGTTTAGCTGTTTCTTTAAGGTCTGCATAAAGATTTATTAACGTCTCCATTCTTTGCTTAGCTGTGCTACTTATCTTTTTTGCTTAATATAGCAACAACGATATTCTTAGCTTGTATCCGTAATTCGCCTTAAATGGTAATGTCCCCATTCCTTCTTACGGTGTTGCATTATATGCAAACTGTATAACTAGTAATAGCAATACCCAATTGTTCTATATGTAATTAATATAGTGCCTTAGATATTGCTCTAGTGTCTAGTTTAGTCTTTCTATTTATCCATCCGTCTGCGGATAATATACTATAGATGTTACTGCGCGAACTCCTTATTCTGCTAGAAACACTTCCTAAAATACTACTATAAACCTTGGATCTCTATCTAATATAATCTTATCTAGTGCTCTGTGTCTTGCAAATACTTCTTTTATATAGATTCTAGCAACATCTTCTGCTAATATCTCTTTAGTGCATGCTATAAAGTATCTCTACTTTGTTAGCTTATCCATTATTACTAAGATCGCGTTATAATCTTGTTCTATAATAGGATCTCTTAACTTTAGTAACTTGATAATAAAGTCCTATAATATAACCTCCTATGGTCTTCCTGGTGTCTTAATAGGTTATAGCCCTCTATACGGCTTATACCTTATTAGTTTGTTCCTTTAGTAATCTAGATATTTCTTTATAACTTATCTTGCTAGTCCCCAGATTCCTTAAATAATATACTCCTTTTAGAGTCTTAATACTAAGCCTATAGCTCTATTATATCCTTATGTTATTCCCTTATAGAATTCCTTAACAAATTTTTCTGTGATAGACTTAGGCACATACGTTACTTCTCTATTTTTATATTACTCTAAGTCTAGATCCTCTACCTATGCTTTTTAGATCCTCTATGTCTAATTACTCTTTAGTAATTTATGGATCTGACTTTCTTTGGTTGCTATAATCTTTGGATAATTATACCTAATTAATCCATCTTAATCCTTTTATAATAAAGCTCCTAATAGCTTTTTATTACTTTATAGTTTGGCCTTTTTACTTAGAGCGTCTGCTTGTGCATTATCTATACCCTTAGTATACTAAATTTTAAAATGGTATTCTATAAGCATTTCCGCCCATCTAACCTGTCTTTAGTTAAGTTTCTTTGTTATTAGGAATCCTGTAAGGTTCTTATAGTCCGTTTTAACCATAAACGGTTTCTCTGTACCTTATAAGAATGCTCTCTATTTCTTAAGTGCTGCAACTATACCTAACAACTCTTTATTATAGATGTTATAGTTTAACTCTAGTGGTGTTATCTTCCAACTGTAGTATGCTACTAGGTGCCATCTATCTTAATGTTTCTATAGGAAGCACGCCCCTAGTATAAAGTCTAATATATCCATTTCTACAACTGTTTCTAGACCTAGTTAATAGATTTTAAGAACTGGCTCCTAGGTAAATAACTTTTTAATTCTCTTAAACAGTTCTTATTGCTCCTTTCCTTATGCCTATAGTTCTTCTTTCTTTATTAGCCGCGTAAATGGCTTAATATCCTGTAACTATTGCGCTATAAACCTTCTATAGTAATTGCAAAACCCTAGGAATGATTTTAACTGCGTAACGTTTTCTGGTTCTTGCCAATTTACTATAGCCTTGATCTTCTTTAGATCTATACTAAGTTAGCCTAGTTTAATAATAAATCTAATGAAATCGGTCTTCCTGGTAAAGAACTTGTATTTCTTAATTGCTACTAGTATCTGTTCTTCTTGTAGTCTCTTTAAGACCTATTTAATATATTCTCTATATTCTTCCTCACTCTCTAAGTAGATAATAATATTGTTGAGGTATACTATAATAAATTCATCTAGGTGTTCTTCTAACACACTATTAATTCACTTCTGGAACATTACTGGTGCGTTTGTAAGCCTAAATTGCATAACTAATAGCTTATATAGTCCTTCCTTTAACCTAAAGGCTGCCTTCTATTTGTTGCCTTTCTTGATTCTAATCTAGTGATACGCCCACCTCAGATCTATCTTTGTAAAGATTTTTACGTTGCCTATCCTGTCTTGGATTTTGCTAATTAAGGGTAAAGGATACCTATCCTTCCTAGTAATGCTGTTTAACTGTCTATAGTTTATACACATTCTAAGTTTTCCGTTTTTCTTTAGGATGAATAACACTGGATATTCTGCTGATAACTGCGATGGTCTAATATATCCCTTTTATAAGTTCTTCTAGATAAACTCTTTAAGCGCTACTAACTCTGTTTTAGTAAGCTTATAGATTAAAAAGAACTTTAGACTTGTTTCCTCTTTTAATTCTATTTTATAGTCCCAAGCTATATACTTTAACAGCTTTTCACTTTCTAGTAACCATAACTTTTTACTATACTTGTGGTATCTCTTTGGTATATAACTTAAGCCTTACTTAGTCTCTTTATATATCGCTCTAACTTAGTATTATACCAACTTGGTTTACTATCGCATTTTACGCTGTTATATATCCTTAATATTAACTTAACCTATAACCCAATTAATCTTTGGATTGTACTTCTGTAACCAAGGCATTCCTAGTATTGCCTCGTCCTGTCCTAATAGTAGGATATTAAAAGATACTCTGATTAGTCTTCTTTTAATAGTTATCTAAATAGGTCCTATTTTAAGATTAATAATGCCTCCTCTATAGGCTATTTAATCTCCTAAAATTGTTATAAGTGGATATAGGTATTCCTTCTATCTATATAGTAACCCTATCCTTTCTACTACCTTTGGTAATATGTGGTTTCTAGTTACTCCACTATTTACCAACGCTTTAAACTACTGATCTTGCTACTTAGCTCTTAAATTTAGGTATTATTCTTAAATTTCTTTAAGGGTTTAAGGCTCTAATACTAGTTCCCTCTAGTCCTATACACCTCCCCTTTTTCTAACTATTGGCTGCTTAATCCTGCCTATACTTGGTCTAACTTTAGCTAATACTTAGTTCGTTTCTTTTCCTCTATATACTATAGATAAGTATTCTCTGGGCACTCCTACTACTATTATCTATCCAGGCACTCTTCCGTAAGGAATCTTCCTAGTTAAAGTATTAAGTCTCCTTAACCTTATACTTCTACTGGGTGTTAACTATATATATACTTAGCATTTCTAAACCACTTTTCCTCTGGTGCCTAATACATTCTTACTAGGTACTTCCGGTTCTTATCTTTAGGTGCTCTATATATATTACACGTGTTATCTACATAAGCTATCTATAATAGTGTATAATACGCTACATGTTTTAGGTTAACTCTTAGTTTATCTTTATTCTTAAGTTTAAACCTATACCTAGTTAACCTAACTACTGGTATCTCTGCTATAGGTATTAAGATTTATTACTTACTTCTCTAGTCCCTAGATCCCTCTTCTAGGTTCCTTGATATTATAATTAATGCTCCTTTAATATAACTTATGCGTTTCTCTATAATAGGTTAGTCTTAAACAACTTTTTTATTTAGCTATATATAAAAGTCTTCCCATTTGTTATTATGTCGTTGCCTATACTACTTTCTATACAGCTGGTTTAGTGTATATAGTTTATCTATTAGAAAGTACCTTATTATTGCTACATTATAATATCCTTTAGTATATCTTTCTTTAAACCTAATTAGAATATCTAGATCCTCTTCTTGTTCCAGTTTATCTAACCATTTTACCCTTAGTGTCCCTACACTTGGCCTATTAGTAACTCTTTATATAGGTGCTCTGTTCCTTATATAACCTAGTATAGCTAATCTCTTATCTAGCTTTTGCTCTTACTATACAATAATTCTTGTCCTAAACTTATCCATAGTTTCTTGTTTTCTGTGTCTTATAGCTAGATCTTTATAGTCTTTTTGCTTTTTAATCCTAGTATTGACTGTTTAATCTTTAGGCTAAACACTACGTTCACCTAGGATTGCTAATGTTCTTATTTGTTCTCTAAACTTGTAGTTCTTAAACTTGCGTCCTATACTTATTTGTTTATTACTAAACTAAGTTACTGCCCTTTCCTATTAGTTTTCGTCCGTTATAGGTCCTTGGGTGTGTCTTATCTTACTTTAAAAGTCTTAAGCTTCTCTTATCTCTTTTTAAGAATCTTAAGCCTATAGCCTTTTGCCTTTATTAAGTAATAAGCTAGCACTAGCAGTTATCTGCTTACTTAGTTTCTTCTAAACATTACTCCTATTATCTTATAAAGCAATGGAAATTGTATCCAATAGTGTTATAACATCCATTACTAAACCTTGTTTGGTAATGGTCTCAGTCTCTACTTCTGTTGCGTTATTAAGGTTTAAGTGCTCCCAGTTAGTCTTCTTTTTGTCCTTATTGCTAATAATTAATAAGTACTCTAACTCTATTATTATTACTACTAATTTTTATCCGCATATTGCTGTAACATCTTAATCTAGCTTATAGAGTTAATTTTGTTTTTTATCTAATTCTCTGGTTCTTTAGAGTCCTTTTAACTCTAGCTCTTATGGCTAATAGCTTGCGCTATATTTAGCGTCCTTATAAATTCGGCATGCGTTGTTATAATAATACGCAAAACTATTAATTAAACACTCTTTTGTTCCTTATAGTGCACTATTATCCCTCTATATATATATACCGTCTGCTAGTCTAGTTCCCTTTACCGCGTGGTTACTTTAACCACCTCTATAGTCTCTAGCAAAATAACCTTGTTTTCCGCAATTTATATAAGCTCTATCTTTAAACCATCTTTCTTACTATAGAGTCCGCCTAAACATCTTCTGCTACTAAGATCCCTGGTTTAGCCTCTGCTCCTAGGTCCTTTAATTACTTAATCCTTAACCTCTAGGTTTTTATAGTTTCTTTCCCCTTCTTTAGGTTTCTTTGGTACTACTTAGGTCCACTAGCTCCGCGCCATTCTATGGTTTTTAACTCTATGTCTGTTGTTGCGTACTCTGCGCCTTATATAACTATGGAACTCTGTTTTACCCTCTTTTAGCTTGTTCCCTTTAGTAGATTATATTATTGATCTTTATTAACTAATCTATTAACTCTCTTAGAGTATCCGTATCTTCTATTAGGATAATTGCATCCTAGACTTTAGCCTTAAGTCCCTATTTATACTGTGCCATAAGCGCCCTATTATTCCACTTAACCTATATAGCTAGTATTTAAAACTGTGTTGTATACTTAATTGCTAAAGTGCGTTGTACTAAGTTCTAAAGCTTTTGTTCCGCTATAGTTGTGGCCTCTAGGTCTCTAAATATCTATATTAGTCGCTCTATAAACCTGTTTTAACTGGCAAATATATACCGTATATTTTGGTTAGTAGTTATTATGCCATTGGCCTATATTTCCGTGAGATACGGCTTAAACCACTTAAGTGCCCTCCCTATTAGGAACAATCCTACATAGGCTACTTAGTTTAATAATATTGCTAACTTTACTCCTTCCTATACTACCTTAAAGTGTATTTGCATAAGAAATCCCTTAAGCTTCAACTTCTCTCCTAAGAATTGTTTAATTGAAGGTAACTTAATCTTTACTGCTCTGATTCTATTAATGCGTTCTTTAAGTATCCTATTATTGTCTTATAAGTGATTAACTATTTCCTGTAACTAACCTTATATAACTATTTAAGAATCCCCCTTATCTATACTGGTATTACCTAGCCCTGAGGTTATAGCTCCCGTTAACGCCGTCGTGATTAGTACTGCTCTTAGTGGCATGTTATTCGAGTTTGTTCTAATACTATAACCTTAGTAGTGAATATGTAACAGAACCTTGTAGCTTAGACTATAGTAGGTTCTGTTATTAGGCTAGGTATATAGGTATAATAAAAATAACAACGTAATAATAACTGGTAAAGTGGTTGCCTAACAGATTAACTCCAATTATATTCTAAGATTTACTATAAGGAGAGAACTATCTATGGTAGGGACTAAGGTCCTTTAAATACACAACTATACTCCTAAGAAATCCTCTCTTGTACATAAGGTGCATATTATCTATATTAAATGTAATGTCCCTTCTGTTTAACACAGTTAATACGTTTAACACTATATAACCTTAGTTACTATTTCTTGTTATATAGTTCCACCAGATCTATCCTGGACCGTGCCTATATCAACCAACTAGCTTCCGCCGACTCTTCTCCAAGTAGTTATAACATCGTACTTAAAGCGTCCGTAATACTACAGAGTTTAAAGCAGCTGCTTACATTAAAACAAAGGCCTTAACAGGAAAATAGACCTGGGACGAGGTATAACTAGTTAAAAAAGTCCATTAACTTCCTACTATATAGGTCTTTATATATAAGGAAGATTCGGACGGCTTTATTATAAGATTTAAAGCTTATCTAGTTATCTATGGAGACCTTTAAGCAGTCTTATAAGAGGAGGTTAAAGCTATAACAGCAGCCTATTAAACCTTCCGTCTACTTTGCGCTCTCATCGCTGGCTTTGACCTGGACATTATACAGATTAACGCCGTTAACGCCTTTATTAATACCTTGGTTAATAATAAGGTCTACCTTATTCCCCCTAAGGGTATAGACCTACCGCCTAGATTCTCTCTCTGTCTAAAAAAGGCAATATATAAACTATGGAAATCTCCTAAATTATAGTTTTTAGAAATGTCTGCTGCTCTATAAAGTATGGGTTTAAAAGCTATACCAAATAAGCTATATCTCTATATTTACCCTATTAAACCTATCTTTATATTTTTCTACGTTGATAATATCCTAATTGTAGGACACCCGAGCTATTGTTAGCAGATAGAGGACATCCTAAAGCAGCTATAAGATTAATTTAAGATACGCTAAATACCTCAATTTATGTTATTCCTAAACACTCGTGTCGTGCGAGATTGGTAAAGGGGAAAGCTCTGGCTTTGTCTAGATTAGTATCTTAAGAAGCTAGTCTTAATATACTATTTAGAATATCTAAAGCTATTAGCTACACCACTATTAGGCTAGGAATTGACACCGTATAAAGGAAAAGCTACGCCGAATTAGATAAAAGGATATTAACGCTGTGTAGGTTCTGCAACATATCCGGCATCTACTATATAACTAGACGTCGCCTTTTCTATTAGCAAGCTAGCTGAGTTTTTATAAAATCTATTACTAGCTTATCTTGCGGAGATTAATAGATTGCTTACCTATCTCTATAATACCAGATACCTCGCTCTTAAGTTCTCTACTATTACGCTGTATAAAATAAACTAGGTTTTAAAAGCTGCTTTTAATACTAGCTTTACTAACAATGCTCTAATATGTTGGAGCTTATAGGGTTTCTTAATAAGCTTATTTAATGGGCCTATAGTATAGTAGGCAATTAGATAAAAGGCAGTCACTAAATCTACTATAAAGGCAGAACTACTAGCTCTCTTGCATATTAGTGGGGAGGTTAAGCATATAGTTTAGATCTTTAAAGCTATTAGATTTAATCCAGAACAGGATATTATTATTAATTGTAATAATTAGCAGTCAGTATAGATTATAATAAAAGAGACTCCTATAGTATCTACAAAACTCTAATATATAGATATCCATCAATTCTGGCTTTGCTAAGAGGTATAAAACAGAAGCTTTGTTATATAATAGGTACCAATAAACGAGATAACTATAGATGGACTAACTAAAGCTATAAGAGGCTAGTTTAACCGGAACGTATAATTATCTAATCAACAGTGTCACAGGTAAGTAGAAGGTAAATTAAAGGTAAATTAAAGGTAGAATAAGTTTTACGTATTAAAGGACAAATGCTTCTAACCACTTCCATTCAGAGACTAATCGCTGGTTCTTCTCTAGAGGAGAACCAGCTTCCTATATAAACCTTCTAAGACACTAGTAAAACCTTTCGCCCCTATCTATCTGACTATGTCTCTTCTGGAATATACATAGAACATAGGCAGGACATTAATAAAACCTCCTACCGTCTTATCTGATATGTACCTCCTAGGGGATTCCGTTACAATTGCCTCCCCTTTAAGGGTCTTGGTCCTCCAAGACTTCGCCTCTTAATAATCTCTTATAGAGTTCCGGCTAAAACCACTAGGGAAATTCTTTAGTAGAAAGGTACTCCATAATATAGCTTATTGCCGGTTCTTCACTAGCGTAGAACCTTACTTTATCTTTCTATTCCTCCGCTCTTCTTCCACTATAGCTCTTATGGTGCCTTTATAATGGAACTTTAATGATAATAATAAAAATTGGATGGGATTTACCTTCCTTATTATAAGAATTTGTTATAAGCTAATCCGGGGGTTATTCTGTGTAACGCATTAACTAGCCACCATCCCTATTTACCTAAAATGGGTCTTAATGATAACGTCTTAATATTAATTTCTTTTAGTTTATAAGCTGTTATCTTTCACACGTCTTTCCATCAACAACACCATTTGTCTTGCCTTTCAGCAGACCGTTTTTTATTATATCTCAGCTTTCAGCTTTCGCATCTCTAGCTATTCTTTCTTCCACTGCTCTGTTCTCTTCTTATAACGCGTTTGTGGGTAACAGGATCCCTATTTTATCTCCTTAATAATACTAACTTCCCATAGTATTCTCTCGCAATGGCTCATAATCGTGCTACGCGTCCCTAGACTGGCGGCGGCGTTGTCCCTGCTTTGTTGGCATTATAGACCACTTCTATTACTCCTATAGTAGTTTCTCTGAAGTGCTGCCGTCGTTGTGTTTATGTGCTTACGTTAGACCCATCCCACGCCTATAAGATACCGCGCTCTGGCGAGAACAGATCTAAGTATTCCTACTATTACAGCTAAAAAAAGACCTGTGTTCTGGTATTTCCTATTCTATCCTATTCTGGACTTCACTAACTATATTAGATCCCCGCTATTTACGCATATAAGGCTCGCCGGCTTTAACACGCTATTAGGGATTTCCGTCTGCATCAAAATAGTAATAGATGGGGATAGAAGGTGTCTTCTATTACTTACAGCCTTTTCAATTTAATAAGGGTTTCTACTACTATAGAGACATAGTAATCTCGGATATATAGTGTCTAGGAGCGTATATATGAGCAGCTCATTTTCATAAATAACAATATTTGTACTCTTACGCGGGCCTTTCTAGCTAGGTAAGTCTCTTTAGTAATATATTCAGGAACTATACTAACTCTTTAGTCGTTAACTTTCTGATCCCAGCCTGGATGCCGATTTGGAGCCTAGGGATAACACTAAAGATAGTAATAAAGATAAACGTTCTCCCCGCCAGTCCCTTAGTTGTGGTGGTCCGTCTAGTTCTCGCCACTCTAAGAAGAATGTTGGCAAGAATACTAATGCTTCCAGGGATGGGAGTGTTAATAATACTGCCAACAATAATATTAAGATGGAGGAGGAGGCTTCCATTGCTACTTTTAGTATTTAAGTTATTATCTTGTTCTTTCTTTCTTTTTATAGGATAGCTTTGTAGGGTGCCTCTCTAGTGCCTCCAGGATGCCCTAGTACTAGGAATTAACTTTATACTTTAGGGATGCCTCTATTCTTATTTTTGGTGACAGTCTGTGTAAAAGCAGCATACCGCCATAATTTCTGTATGTGATGAATGGGTGGTGTTCTTATAGGTACTTCACAATTTCTTAAAATTTTTAAATCTTTACTCTGTGTCTTTTTGGTCCTCTTCATATTATTAACTCTACTGCGTATCTCCAGTGTCAGACCGGATACTCTCCTTTTATCCCTAGGGAATCTTTTTAAGTCCCCAGGGCCCCTTCTTCTAGTACTACTACTTATTCTTAAACAGCGTCTTCTTTAGACAGCATCCCTAGTAGTTTTTATATAGATCCCTATAGCTTTCTCTTACAGGATTCTAGGATCCCTATTATAATAGCAAAACGTTTCCATTTCTAATGCCTATGCTCGACCTTATAGTTTCGATTTACGGGGTCTTCCCTATTATCTCGCCTATAGCATATCCAGACCTATTGCTAAATCCTAATTTATAGTCTTTAGGAAAGTTTTAATTACCATATTATATCCTAGCCGAAGGTGCTCCTTAGGTTCCCAACTATTATATGCCTAGAAGTATCCTTCCTAATAAACTAAAAATTCGCGTTTTTTCTAACGCCATCTTTAATTAAGAATATCTTCTACATTCCATTCTAGTTCCCCATTAATTTCGCTAGGTAGGGGTGGTTCCATACTATCTCTTCTCTAGTATAACTCTAATAAGGAAACATAAAATATGGGATATATTAGATATAATTTTAGCAATTCCAATTTATAGGCTTAATTTCCTTTAGTTTTCCTAACTACCTTAAAGGGTCTAAGCTACCTATAGTCCAGCTTCTTCTTAATACGTTTTATCCGGATATTTTTTATAGATAGTAAGACTTCGTCTCCTATTTCAAATTCTTTAGGCATATATCCCTTATTATAGTACCTTTTTTATGTAGCCTGGGCGTCTAGTAAGTGCTTTTTAAGTTCTTCTCTGTGAATTCTCATTTGCTTAATTCTCTTAGACGCCACCAGTGCCTTTTTTTTAGGAATGATGTCCTTAACGTTCCAGGGGTCATTTACTTTTACCCCAAATAGTGCTTTATAAGGGGTCATTTTTATACTGCTATGGATGCTTATATTATATACGTGTTACACTAGAGCCAACCACAATGGCCAATTATCCTGTTAATAATTAATATAGTAGCGGAGGTAGTGTTTTAATAACGCATTTAGACGCTCTGTTTGCCCATCTGTTTATAGGTAGAAGGTAGTGCTTATCCTTCGCTATATCTTTAATAAGAGACAGAATAAAGACCAAAATACGCTGTTAAATATGGTACCTCTATCGGACATAATTCCCCTTAGTATGCCAAATAGAAGCCACCGCTTTAAAAACAGGTCTACCAGTTCTGCTATTGTAATTATTATTAAAACAGCAAAGTACCCTAAAAACTTTGTATATCTATTAATAATTACTAGAATAGCGTTAGCAACCTCTCCAGTTCTTATTTTAGTAGGGGGTAAGCCTATTATAAAATCTATTATTAATTCTAACATGGGTCTCTACGGAATAGAAAGCACTAATAACTCGCTATATAGGTGATGCCTGGGTATCTATACCCTTTAGCACATATCACATCTTAATACATAGTCCTTAACTTCTTCAGATATTCTATTTTAAAAGTATTTCCTTCAAACGGCCTTAAGGGTTCTATTAGCACCGTAGTGACCCCTAAAAGGGTCGTCGTAGAAGACCTTTAGAATTTCATCTTAAACTGTTTAGTCCTTTGGGATATATACAGCACCCTTAAAGCGTAATAGACCCTTTTAGTCTTGTTGCCACAGCTTCTTAGTAACTCCGGCCAAGTTAGTCTCTACTACGTCTTTCCACCTCTCCCCAGAAACGAAGGCGTCCCTTTATTATACTTAAAGAAGAAGATCTAAAAAGGTTTTATATAGATTACTTATTTCCGTTTTGCCCGCCGCCATTGCGGACTTTAGGCGTGGCACAAGACATTTTAAACTATTAGTGCCAGCAGATTCTCCTACTATTATACAGTGTGCTACGCTGCGGATAGGTATCTTGCCTATCCCCTCTAGATCTGGAAACTCGCAGCTAGTACGCCGTCAAGTTAAAGGTGCCGCAACACCCCTAATACATCCCACAGAATTCTCGCTAATTCTGGGGTACGCTAACTTTATAACATCTGCTTAGTCTATAACCTAGTCCGTGACCATATCCTACGGCTCCATTATTATAGTGCTTTATAGCTGTATCACCAGGACCTTTACCCTACCGTGGAATTCTATAGTTTTAGGGAAAGACTCTTCTTTCTTCCTAAGCAAATTTTGCAATATGGGAATCATTTCCCCTATACTATCCTAGATTCTCCTAGTCTTATAATTTAGACGTCTTAACAACCCATCAGCGGGATTTATCTTTCCTGGGCGGTACATAATTTCAAAGTTATACTATAATAGTGCCTCCACCTATCTAGCTTGTCGACCGCTTAACACCTTTATAATCATAAAGTATTCTAGGTTATTATGGTCTGTAAGGACTTTAATAGGATAATTGCTTCCTATACAATAATATTGCCAGTGCTTTATTGCTGTAACTATCGCGAGCAGCTCCTGGTCGTGTGTTATATAACACTACTTTATAGGGGTTATTTTCCTTAACTAAAACGCCACAGGATGCCATTCTCCGTCTTTTAATTAAGATATAATTGCCCCTAGGGCAAAGCCGGATGTATCCGTTTTAAGGTATATATATAGCTCCTAGTAGAAGTATATTAGGATAGGCGCTAATATAAATAAATCCTTTAACCAGTCTATAGCCTACTTAGCAGCTTTTTTAAATATAAAGGGTCCTAACTTCTTGCCATCCTTAGATCCCTTTAGTAGATTAGTAATTAGGAGTATTACTTATAAGTAATAAATAATAAACCTTTAGTAGAAGTTCGCCGTGCCTATAAAAACCTGTACTTCCCTAAATATTATAGGGTATAGCCATTCCCTAATAGCGTCTACCCAGCTTTTCTCTATTAACACTCCGTTAACGCTAATGATAAAGCCCAGAAAATTAATGCTAGTAACATAGAATAAGCATTTTTTTAGGTTTATATAGAGCTTATATTCCCGCAGTCTTTCTAGTACTATTTGCATATAGTGCGTATATGCTTCGTAGTTATTAGAGTAGACTATAATATTATTAAGGTAGACTATATATATTATATCCAATAGGCCCAACAATGCCTTATTAATATAGGCCTAAAATATCGCCGGTATATTAGTAAGCCTAAATAGCATCACTAGGTACTTAAAGTGGCCGTACTATATTTAAAACGCCGTTTTTTATTTATCGCCGGCTTTAATCCGGATTTAATAGTATGTATCTTTTAGATCCAATTTCGTAAATATCTTTACGCCTAATAGCCTGTCAATAAGCTCCCCTATTAAGGGTAGCGGGTAGTGATTCTTTATAGTAATCTTATTTAGCGCCTAATAGTTAACATAGAGGCAAAGGGTCTTGTCCTTCTTAGGTATAAATATAATCGGTGCTTTTGCCCGGCTTATAAAAGGCCAAATCTATCCTCTTTAAAGATTGTCCACTATATACTAACGTAATACTGCCAGCTCGTTTTCTAATAGGTTGTATAGTAGTCTAAAAGAAGGTTTCTTGTCTCCTATATCTATCTTATACTCCACCAATATAGGGTTAAGCAAGGTGTACGCAGCTTTCTTATCAGCAATATCCTTTAGGTTTATATATTCCTGTAGAATCTCTAGTTCCTTAACTGCGCATAACCGGATATCTAAAAATAAATACTCCGCGTCCCCATTCTTAGTGTTAAGAGTGGCATATATAGCATACGCCCACCCTTCCTCTTACATATAGTTTAAGAAAGTCTTTTAATCTTTAACTATAATGCGCGGTTAAGACTTCCAGTGTTAATATAAGGCTAAAGGCTAATTAATGTCTAGATTAACCTATTAAAGCCATGGGTATCCCAAAACAAGGTTATACCCCTTAATTTTTGCGGCGCAGAAGCGCATCTCCTGCGTATCCCATAGACTATTGCGGTCCTAGCTAGCCACGGAAAAAGTTTATTCCCTATAGCATGGAATCCGGTGGCCTCTAATACTTCGAACGGTACGCACCTATAAGCCACTAAGGTCCAAATCTAATTCCTTTACTAGTAATTAAGAAATGAACCCCATAGTCGCGCTACTATTTATAAGGCAGTCTTATGTTACCTATTCATCATTAACTTAAATGGAGACGGGAATAACTATGCGGCAGCTTACTCCCTCCTTCTCTTACTAGCCTAGTATAAGGGAGTAAAGATCTACTAGGCTCTCTCTTTTCCTAATTAAGTATCCTCTTGCTTCTTCTATCGGTAGAAGCGCTATATATGGCCTTTCTTACCATAGTTATAACAGCTACGTAACTCTTAGTTCCACGGTTTCTGCCCATTATTATTCTAGGGTTAACCAGCGTTGCTCTAGGGTTGTAAAGCCTGCTCGCGTTATCCTTTTATAAAGTGGTTAGATTGGGATCTGCCCCTTTTATTAAAGCTAGGTCTAGTTCTACGCTCTTTATTATTAGCGTCTCGTTCCTTTCGCTTCCCCAAATAGTCTCTTTTAGCGTTCTCAATCTGAGTAGCTTTAGAGATAAGCTTTTCTCAAGAGGTAGGAATTTCCCCCTTCTCCTATATGGCCTGTTAAATCTCAGGTCGTAACTTGGCAAGTAGCTGATAGAGTTATATAGCGTCGTTCTATAAGTCTAAGTAGGGTATATTGTCTTCTAGCTCTTTTAAGTAGTTTATAAACTGGACTACACTCTGGCCTTCTTGCTGTTTTATATTATAGTATTACTGGTTGTAATCCATCCCTTAATTAGTAGGGTTTTGGACCTAATTAACCAACTAGGACTTAAGTTCGCTAAATTTAAGGGGTATAGTAAGTTTCTTCTTATAGCGTGTCCATAAACTCTTAACGGTGCCACGTAGGAAGGTAAAAGTAATCAGTGTCTAATTATACTTATTAGAGTAACGTTTCGGATCCAGCCGAAACTTAGTTTCGTATTAACGGATAAAATAATTACAGTTCCTAAGACTATTACTATTATACTCATTAGGTTCCTTTATGCGGAATTTAGGTTTATCTAACGTCACAGTATAGTATGGCGTTGCCCCTCTAAGTCCGCTTCGTGTCTGGGGTGTCTATGCTTCTCCCAATTATTCTTGCAATTGTCCTTAGTAGTCTTAATATGCTTATCTTAATCATATCTCTAACTTCTTTGTCTTTTGTAGGGTCTTATATAGCGACCGCTCCAATAACTCCCCAGCGGTAATCGTTCCTAAGGGTCTTGGAAGGTTAGATAAACTAGCTATAGCTTCCTAGTCTACTCCTTTATAAGTAGAGGGAATGTGCTCCTCTGGAGAGACTCTCTAAGCCTCTTAAGGTAAGGGCGTTGCTTTATAGGGTAAAGGAGTATGGCCTATTATTATTAATTAATAGCCGTACGTTCCTAACGGATTGTAAGCAATTAGAATTATAAGAGGCCAGCCTAATTAGAATGTATAATTATCTAATTAACAGTGTTACAGGTAAGTAGAAGGTAAGTCAAAGGTAAATTAAAGGTAGAATAAGTTTTACATATTAAAGGATAAATACTTTTAACCACTTCTATTTAGAGACTAATCGCTGGTTCTTCTTTAGAGGAGAACCAGCTTCCTATATAAACCTTCTAAGATACTAGTAAAACCTTTCGCCCCTATTTGTCTAACTATGTCTCTTCTAGAACATATATGGGACGTAGGTAGGACATTAATGAAACCTCCTACCGTCTCATCTAACATGTACCTCCTGGGGGATTCCGTTACAAAAGCTCTCTTAAAGTAAAACCATTAAAAGTTCATTAAAGTAGTAGGGCTCCGCGATATTAGACATCTAGTTAGTTAACAATTAAATTATAGCAAAAGCTTACCACTAGCTCGTCTATTCTGACTGCCTAATCCGGTAATCCAGCTCTGCCGCTCTACGTCAGATCTAAGGGGGTGTGTTGGCTATGGAGGTAGCTTTACTGCTAAGGTGTTAGATACTAAACGACTACAGACACTAAACGACTACAGACACCAAAGGTCGAACTAGGGTTATTTTCTTTATATATATTAGGGCTCTTAGAGCCACCTTAAATAAAATAAATCACTTATACAATTCTGTGTCTCTACCTATCAGCTAGCTTATGTCATTTGTCTTAATACCTGCCTGGCTGAAACTAGTTATACCGATATTAGTAGTAAGTGCTTAATGATATTGTCAAAAGTTAGATTATCGTAATATTAAACCAAAAAGGGCTTGATTAAGGGGCGTAGATCGTAACGTAGAGGATATCGTTATATACCCCATATCGTATTAAGGAGGTTTGGCAATGTCACGATACCAGGGAAGAGTGAGGACCTTAATCTCAGTAAGACTATTTAAATCACCCAAACGCTTCTAATCACTCAATCAATTCAGACAGAAATACTATACTTGTAAAACGTTTTCCAAAACGCACTTGCCAACGCTTGTCTACTTGTTCTATGTGAAGATTAGCGTGCTACTTTCACCCGAAGTTCTGCCGTAAAGAGAAAGCGTTGATGTCACAGAATTTCCCTCCACACTACTTTGTATTTTCAACAACACAGGGAGCGTCTTCCACGATTCTAACATATTAATACTCAACCCAGGACCTATGCTTTGTTTCCTTCTAACATCTTATGGTTTGCAATGGCTGTCCCTCGTAACTCACTTCGAAGCTTCCTCATGCTCGCCAAGAGAACCCTTCGAAATGCGATTGATCAGAGCCAGAAAATCACCTTTGTCATAGGCAATGAATCTGCTGGTACGTTCTACCCTTCAATGATCTCTGCGGCTGCTGATTGACGGGCCCTACAGATCTCGACTCTTTTACCTCCTCTCTTATCTATGCCTACGTCCGGTCAAGCACACCCACACCCCACGCTTTCACACCGCTCTATGTTCCAGTTACGAATATACCTTTTTCTGGAATCCAAGTACGCCCCGAATTCCTCGCCCTACTACCTCGTGCAAATATAGAACCCCAGCATTTAATCACTTTAGACGATCTTCCTGATTCATCCAACATAAAGTCAAAGCTACGCCCTGAAAACACTAAATGGATTCTGGTGGACCACAATTCGTTACAAGGTACATTGGGGAGTATATATTCGGATCGGGTTGGAGGCGTCATTGACCACCACGACGAGGAAAACAAAGTACCTAAAGATACTGTAAGTGAGCCTCGTATTATTACCAAAACTGGCAGCTGCACAAGCCTAGTTACGGATTATTGTCGTGAGACGTGGGATGCACTCTCAAATTCTGCAATGTCCTCTGGCGCCGCTCATGGACAGGGGGATGAATTGGTGGATGACAGTACAATGAATACTCTATGGGATGCACAGGTCGCACAACTGGGACTGGCTAGCATTTTGATTGATACATCCAATCTAAAAGCCAAGGAAAATACCACTGAACACGACATCAAGGCGGTTGAGTATCTCGAAGCTAAGATTATGGCTTGTCCTCTAGTTTCAGCCCGGTTTGATCGATCTAAATTCTTTACTGAGATCGATACCGCGAAGAAGGATATGGGAGGGCTCCAACTGCATGACATACTAAGAAAAGACTACAAGGAGTGGACTGGACGAGGGTTGAAACTCGGCATCAGCTCAGTGGTTAAACCCATCTGTTTCCTGCAGGAGAATGCCCATGGGGAAGCGAACGGACATAATCCTGATGACTCCTTTCTCCCAGCCATCCGGAAGTTTTCTAAGGATAGAGACCTGGACATTTACGCGCTTATGACGACGTCAACATCTTCAGAAGGCAAATTCCAACGTGAGCTTCTTCTTTGGGCATTCACGGCCGACGCAACCTCTGCTGCCAAAAAGTTCTCGGGCACTGCCGGCGGTGAGTTGGGTCTTGAAGACTGGCACGGCTCAGACGGAAGGCCTCACGAGGAGCAGAGTGAGAAGGATTGGAGGAAAGTCTGGTGGCAAAGGAACGTAGAGCATAGTAGGAAACGTGTCGCTCCTTTGCTCAGGGAAGCCATGAGTTAAAATCAAGGTAAGACCTACGGAGTCCGGAGAGCGCGATACGCGCCAGCCTCAGCCCCTTACAACGTGTCGAACATGAACATGATCTGACGTGGGGAAGCCTGAAACCAGGTTCTCGCGGGAGATCAGCGCTCTTATTGCTCATTTTGCGGGATCTCAGGGCCCAAAGGTGGAGGTTGGGCAAGGCGAGAGATTGTCCATAGTCCACCCAAAGCTCTGATCTTTTTGAAATTGCTAGATGCCCAAAGGTGGGGATCAAGGACAATGATGGCGAGAATTGCCGTTTGGGATATCGTCAGGAACATTGTCTGAAATCTCTTGGCATTAAAGGGCGTGCAGTAGCCTTCGGTTGTCGAGGAAACATCTAGGCAGGCCTGGTCCCTGGGGAATATATTTCAAAGCACCAGCAGGGTCATGTAGCTATTGGAAGCGAAGCAATAAAACATTATATACTCTTTTGTATTGGGAGCAAATGGTTGGGTGAAGTCCCCAGAGTCTAGAAGGTGGAGATCAGAGCATGCGCGAAAAAATTGCCGCGTGCAGCAAACGTGCAGCAGCGGTGCCGATTTCCAGTTCCTGTCCATGGATACTTGGGTTGCAGCAGTCCGGCAGCAAGAACGCGAGGTATCCAGGACATGCACGAGAGAAGTCTAGAGAGATGGTGCAGATGAGTTAGCGACTGGGTGCATGGAGCGACTCACCATGCTTCGTTTCTGAGTGAAGCGACGCGATGATTGATCCTTTTAAAACACGAGACGAGAGCTCAAATTTAACTTCACTCTAGCGACGCGCCTGTGGATGAACTGGGAAACATGAGTTCTCAATCTCGGCCATCGGGGGTATTGGCATGCAGGAGGTGACAGCACCTTCTTGCATGCATTTTTCTGGACTGCCAACACATCAACCCAACGTGCAGGGCCGATCCATCTGAACCACTGGAGGGCCGCAACGTCGAAGGGTTGAGACCAGGACGCTTTAGCCGACGGGTTGAGGGGACATCTGGCTGGTTCTGGCTGTTTATGGCTGTCCCATGGCGGTACATGGCTGTATACAGGACGCAAGCCGTGGAGGAAAAGGCCGACGTCGGTGCGGTCGCAGAAGAGGCCGCCGTGGCCGCCCAGGACTGCTGAAGCCACCCGCGGGAGAGCCGTCTCCCCTGATCTGACACCAGCCCGGCAGAGCAGCGCCTTTCGCTAGCCCTTCTCTCCAGCCTTGTTGCGGCGGTCGAGTCGCGTGGAGCAGCGGGGATGGTGACTCTTGGACGGCAGCTGAACCCGCCCAGCAGCGCTCAGCACCGCGGCCAGTAGCGGCGGTCATATCGTTTGGCCGCCGAAAGGGCATCGTGACTTTGCTCGTCGAATCTGCACGCGGCTTAATGCGGCTGGAGGGCTCAGGCGGCCGGCCTGTCAGCGCGCGCGCGCATCTGGCGGCCTGGCGCTGAACACGCTGTGGCATAGGGGCTCTCGGCGCTGATTCGCCTGTGATTCGCCCGCCGAGTCCCACGCTGAATGTGCTGGATGTGCTGGCCTGCAAGTCATCGACTTTGGGATCAAGCTCTCGCCCACGGCTCTGCCTTGCCCAAGCAGCAAAGGCGGTCTGTCGCCACTGCTCGCCGGCGGCCAATGTCAACTTCTCCAGTTCTGCATATTTTCGTCTCATCGTCGCATCGCCGCGCATCCTCGTTGTCGCCATCGCATCGACCATCGCCCTGAGCTCTCCCGCCTCGACTCGAGCCCGCCTTGGCCAATCGCTGCCGCCCTGACTCGCCCTATCGATAACGGACGTTACTTGGGCGCCTGCCAGCACACACTCTATACCGATCCCGTCCACGCACAACCTCTCTCCCAGGCTGCGACAGCAACGGACATGCTGCGTTAGATGATGCTGGCCTGACAGCTCGGGCACTGCCTTGAGAGCTACGTTGGGTCCCTCTAATGGCGAGATGATTAGAAGAAACCAACATTCCTCCTCGCCGCCGGCGCAGGTTTATTCTTCTCCCCGTATGTGGTTTTGACCTCCAGCCCTCCATATAATTCCCCTCTGCCAATAGAGCAGGCCCAAATTAACGCGCACTGTATGATGAGCTGGCATATGCTAACAGAGCCCCCTTCGAGCAGCCGTGTCACCGACCATCACGCAAGTTTCTTCTAGAAGCCAGACCCCATCTCAGAGTGAGGTCCATGACCCTTCTTGCGAAGTCCCGCTCCGGTCTCCCAGTCCGCCAAGGTCGCCCTCGCCTTCTAAACCCCCTTCTTCGACCATGGGAAGTCGACCTGGCGGATCTACCGACAATGACAGACCAACAACCCTAAACCCGAGACCCGCGATGTCCGCCTCGATATCTGCGCCAGCAGGTCGAATCCCCCGCCTCCTCCATCAAGACCTGTCGCAGTATACCGAAGCACTCCTCCCAACTGCCGCAGTCACCACCTCCTCTACATCATTAGCAGAGTTAGCCCATCTGATTCGACTTCAAGGTTATCAGGAGCAGCGGAAAGCTCACTCGAGGGTCCGGCTCCATAGATGGCTTGTTTCGAGTGCTCTCTCCGCACGCCTCGCGCATTGCGGAGAGCTGGCTCATCGAACTTTGGTTGACAACTTCAGGTCCGATGATAAAAAAAGTTTTGCCACGCTATACAATGCCCTTCACGACGTTCGAAACTCTTGCGATGCGACTCGACGATATGCCTTACTCGAACCTGATCTTGAAATTGGAAAGTCAAAAAGCGCAAAGAACGAGAAACAATCGTTTTCAACTTTTATGAATGAGGTTCCTTCCAAAATTTTGGATGAGTTGGTTGATTTCATCTCCGAAATCCGCACCAATCCAGATTTTCTTGCCACACGGATTTTAAATCTGTCTCAGGCAGAATTAGCTTCTTTAACGTCGTTTCGTCAAGCTTTGGATCCCATTGATTCTGTCATGGCGCTTCAAGCCAGAGGTAAAGCCGTTGGTTCTACTCAAAAGCCTTCCCAGCCTCAAGGCCCAAGTCCAGTAGAGCGTCTACTGTCTTTTCAGCGGCATGATCCTCTTTCTGCTCTTATTTACACCATTTTCGCAAATTCTTCCGGGCCAGACTCCGCTGAAGATCTCCGCCGTACGGATGCCTGGGCTACCACATGTGCAAGGCTCATCACTGAAGGAAAGCCCGGGAGTGACAGGTTCATCAAGCATGTCCTAGATGCCTGGGCTGGTATGCGGGAGTGGCCAGGGAAAGCCAATTTGGAGTTGTACCTTATGCAGGTCCTCCAGGATGGCCAATTCCTGTTAGAGAAGGCCGAAGATCAGCCCGCAAGGCCCAGGACTCAGCCGGATGCGCGGAGCACCAAGGATACCATTGCTGCTGATGACTTCTACGACAAGGCCATCAAGAGGTTGTTCGAGGTTGTTGATGATGAACCCAGCGCTGGAGGCATTCCCGAAGGAGTATTGGAAATTGGAACTGCCATTCTCCGCAAACTTGAGGACTCCCGGAAGCACCGTGCAGCAGCACAGACTTTCATTGTCTCTCGTTGGTTCTTTTCTACCTACCTACTCAATGCTATTATTCACCCCGAGGCACGTTATATTTTCTTTTTTTTTGGTGTTTTGCAACGCGAGTGGTATATGCTAACATTCAATAGAGTCAAGGGATTATGACTGGTCATCACATTAGTGAACATGCGCGTCAAAAAATTCTCAAGGAGATAGCAATTCGAGCTCAGAAGCAAGTACTCGACATGACATACAATTGGTACGTTCTACGCGTTTGTATATATGATATATTTTAACACTTCTATGCAGGAAACAAGCCGTTCCAATTCTTCCAGAAATACGCACTCATATTGAAAACATTCTCTCAAGATTTAAACACATTCGGTCTCAATCTAAGCCCGTTCTTCTTCCCGCGAAAGCGATTACATCTCCTCGCGAGACTGTCGAGGTTCAACCTTTCATTGTTGTCTGTCCTTCAGATATCATTACTTTGGTCAATACCTTGTTTCCTGAACGTCGTCCACCGTCCAGTCATTTTGAAAAAGAGTCACAACGTCACAACGGTCTTGCTTCATCTGCATCATCTATGTCTGGTGTTTCTCTCCCATTTCGTACAAATTCAGCTTCTGGTGACGCGAGCTCTGTACTTAGCATCAGCGCCTCCTCAATGACTAGCGACACTACGTCACGTGAACCTTTACTTGACTCTTCCGGCCAAGTTATTAGCAGTCACTCCTTGTTGCCAGGAGACAACTATCACGACTCTCCTAAGATTGTACCCACCGAAGATTATGGACGGCGCCTGAGAATGGCATGCTCTGAAATGTCTCGTGTGCTTGGCGTCGAAGCAAGTGCTGGCACCTGCCATCCTTGCGCTGAACGATGGGCCGTTTTGTATATTTCACCAGATGGAAAGGAGTTGAAAACTCGTATGCGTAAGGACGCAGATGATGAGGATGAGCACGATGACGATTCTCCAGACAGCGACAGTGAAGACGAGGGACCTTCAGATAGGATCGATCTCGAAAGCGACTACCATCAACTTAAAGAGGCGATTGCGAAGCTCGTTGAAGAGTACGAAATACCGAAAGAGCTTGCACCAGATAGCGAATCAAAAGGGTTCAGCAATCGAACTTCCACGCATCGCAGAGATTCAAGAGCAAGGCAACTCGCACGAGAGAGTGACAGCAGTCTTGGATCGAGAAATCCTTATCATAATCAAAGCCAGAGTCAACTCACCAACCTCATTGCTAGTCAGAGGTCGATGGTGCCAGGCCGTCACCGATCTCCTCAGCACCCGAGGAGCAACAGCAACCCAGACCCCAAAGAGCAAGAGAAGCCATCTGTGCTTATCACAATGCTGGAGGCTGCAATGTATCAATGTCAGGCGCGTTCGGACTTTGTGAACGCGCATCTTTACTATAAGACCTTACAGACGCTTCGAAAGCTTTCGTCACCTTCCCTTACTCGGAATGGTTACACGGCACTCCTTAATTATTTCTCCAGAGGTCCACGTGACTCTCTTGGCAAATCTGCCACCGCAATTGAAGAATTTGAGGCTTGGTTTGTTTGGCTCAAACAATCACAAGAACGCCATGATACAACCATTGACGAGATGATACTTGGATTGAAGAACTTGCGAGACAAGATGTGGTACATTACCGATGTTCGAAACTCGGCTGGATATGAAGAAGCAAGGAATGTTGCTATCGCGCTGAAGATCATGGGCCAGCCCACAAAGACACTAGATGGGAAGCCAATTCAGACCCATCGTCCCCGCAACTTCTCGAAGTCGTCATCTAACAACTTCCTACTCAAAACTGAGGCCCAGGTAGTGGACCTGATGGCAGCGCCAGCCGACCATGGAGGGCCCAACAAACTTGCTGACGAGCAATCGGATATTACTTTGAAATGGTTGACACAGTATAGTGTCGAGAACTTCTGTAAAGGGGAGGAGAGGATTCACCGCTTCTGCCTCGAAATTGACAAGTGTGTCAACAAGCTTGTTGGAGACGGCATCCTCGACGGTCCTGTCTTATGGTCTAGTGAGCTCTATCGCCGCGATAAAGAGATTCTCGACAGTGGACGCCAGAAAGGTGATCTGTTCTTGACTGGTGTTGGAACACTGTCTATCGCCGGCGATGAGGAGTATGAGACCCAGCCAGGCCGTCCTGGATCCCGCAGTTTGGACTTTGCTCAGAAGACTAGTCAAAGCAGCCTTCGTTCCGCTTCGAACAACAATGGATCGCAACAGAGCTTTGACCCTGGGAAGTGGAGTACAGGAAGGGCTATGGACCTTATGGATTCTCAGGACTACTTCGGGGGTTCAAGCCCTGTGCTTACTATCGACTCCACTACCACGTTCTGGTCTCCCTTCCAGACTCAAGCGCAGTCCCCTACCAGCGCGACCAGTATCCGACCCAGGACTTCTTCTTCGTCTAAGGGCACAGTCATGCTCAAGCAGTCAGCCACTGTTAATGATGACAAGCGTCGCTTCCTGTTGGACCTTAAGCAAACATTGACCGGGTTGCTGCTTAGCGATCTGGGTACAATGGTGTTCGGTCATGGATGTGAGACAGACGCTTGGTTCTCTGGCGACCTTGGAGAGGAATGCATCCAGCGCAAGGAGGAAGAAGATCGTCGTCGCAAGAGGGCATTGGCCCGGAAGAAGAGCATGAAGAGTTCATCTCGTAACGAACACCGCCCTGGGCCCCTGGAGACCTTGGGCCGTACTGAGCGGAGCCAACCAGCTGCGCCGGTGGCTACCCTTCAGCATGCTGCGCCAGACACGCACCACTCCGCTGGCGAATATTCCACATCATCCAGTGATGCTACTGCTCGCTCTTCGGGCATGGCTGCTGCTAAGAAAGCTGGACTTCTCGAATTCCCTTATAACATGGCCTTCAGACGCCTCCTAAACAAATTCGCTACACACCCTAACCCTTTCTCTAAATTGCACGCTCTTTATGAGCTGGAGCTTCTTATAATTGCTTCCCTAACTTCCCGCTCCGGTCGCTCCTATAATAATCGCCGAGATCCCCTTCCTACCGTTCCTCAATCCCCAACCCTTGGCGCCATGCCTGAGCTTAGCTCACGTGAACCTGCTGCGCACGTCTCACGTGCCCAGAACCTTGAAGAGGCAATCGCCAACTGCGAAGAACGTCGCTCGCACAGCATGACGGTCCAACAATCCAACGGCACTTCTTCACCAGTGCCTTTCCGCAGCAGCAGTGGTACCGGCACGCGTTCTCCTGTTGGACCTCCCAGCACCGACATGATTGTAGAAGTCCTTCAAGGACTCTTCCGTGATGCGGATATCAGGCCCAAGACCCTCTTTAGGGATCTTCAGTACATTGCATCCTTCGTCCCAGCGCAGATGCTTGACAAGACAGCTCGCGGAAAGGCGTTCTGGGATGCCGGACTTGCAGCACTAGGCCTTAAGCAGGATGTATGCCGTGTCATGGTCGAGATTGCCGATGAGATTGTCGCGCTGAATACGCAGAACCGCTCGGCGGGCATCGCAGGTGGCAGTGCCTCATCACAGCAGAACCCTAATGGCTCGTCTACGCCCGGAGCTGGTAGTGCCGTCATATCGGCCGACGACCCGCTCTCTCGCTACACAATGGAAGATGCTGCACGTATGCTCATCATCACCGCGAAAGAGGGTGATGCCGTCGCCGAGCGTGAGTTGGCCATCTTCTACCTCACACACCCAGATCTACTGCAACGGACCGTCTTGCCGTTGACCAAGCCCCGGGATGTGTTCAAGAGCGAGCTCCTTCATCGCGACCGCAAGCGCGAGGACACTGCTCGCAGCGACCCAATGACCATGTGTGTGGCACAGCACTGGATGGAGATGAGCAAGCGTGGCGGTGACCAACTCGCCACCAAGTACCTCCGGGCGCGGGACGAGATGGAACGGATTCCGTAAAATATTCATACCCCACAATTTGGCGAGGCATCGTGAATATAATCACAACCGAGTAGTTTTATGGGCGGACAACACTCGGGCAGGGCCTTAAAAGAACCTACTGCCGGAGGAGGTTCCCATCGATCGTATTTCTGGTGTTTTGGGTATAATCTGCGTTTGTTTACCACGACAGAACCGGTGTTTTTGGACGTTTTTTCTTTTTGCGCTTTCTTCAGGAGTTTCATGTTGGTTCCGTTATATTCCCGCACGCGTTTGTTTTGGATCGAGGAGATTGGTCTTGTTCAGATGCTCATTTACACCTAACTCACACTACACTTACCCTACTTACTATCCTTCCCTAACTCTACTTTACCCTGCCGTACCATCTCGCATTACCATTTACAACCTCGTTTATCCGATATAGTGTTTTTTTGTTTGGTCGCATAGCGCACTTGCATAGCGGCCCTCTGCGAGCATTATTCCCCCAAATCATCTCCACTTGTTTAGTTTTTCGCGTTTGGTCAACGATTCGCGTTCAAGCTTATCATTGCGACTGGGTTTCTTGTTCTGAGAGCTGGAGGAGGGCACAAAGGAGTCATGCCACTTCTGCCTGCAAGTACATTATTCTTGTCCGATTAGACTTCTTTTTTTGGTACGGCCAACCATTTGAGATGGTGGAAGTGAAAGAGAGGGGTAAAACATAAGAGAGGAGGATGCACGGGGGCATTTACGAGTCTCTTTGGACAAATCGATTAGTGTGCAGATATCAGGAATGATACAGTATTACTTATTTCATTGCTTTTGTGAAGCATGAAGAATATGGGTTATCGTGAGATGCTCTCTAGCAGGCTGTCTCAAATGCTGGGCTGGAACGTGACATATTGATTTTCGTGTCCACCGGTCAGTGCCTGGTCATAACAGTCAGCCGCAGCTAAACTCTTCTTGTGTGGAAGACGTCATTGCGTGCCCCACAGCTGACGTTCCTTTCATCCTCCGATCTTATTGCAACATGTTTGCCAACAAAACTGAGTCTTCATATACTGAGCTCTCCGCGAACGAGAGCCGCATCTTAGTTCTTCACTCCGGTCAAGGCGGGGACCCCATCCAGTGCCATCTCGAGAATTTTTCCTTGGATGATCCACCACACTACGAAGCAGTCTCTTATACGTGGGGGCTCGATAGAAGCGAAAATAAAACACTGCTCAATAATAGTAATACATACGTTCTCCCATCAGACGATGACCTCGATATCGGTCCAAATTCCACAACGCCTTATCCTTTTCCGTATGATCCCAAGTACGGCAAGTATGTGACCATATATGACCACCTTTTACCTACAAATGAAGTCCCATATAGAACCTTAGCTTCCAGCAAAAAAGGAAAGCTTTACCGAGTTGGGAATTACCATTAGTTCCTCGAAGACTTCGCCCTCAACCGTCAAATCCGATCAACACGATCACTGGCCCGCAAACCTACATTGAATGGGTCTGTAAATGACCCCTCAACGCTTAGGGGGTTCGTCACCCTTGGAGAAAGTAAATTTGTAGTCAGAGAAAACCTCGAGCTAGCCCTCCACCACCTTCGACAGAAAGACCGCGACAGAAAGCTTTGGATCGATGCAGTCTGTATAGACCAGCGGAATGAAAAAGAGCGCGGGCACCAGGTTGCACGAATGAGTAAGATCTTCCAATGTGCAAAGACAGTATGCGTCTGGCTTGGCCCGGCTGCGGAGCATAGCGACGATGCGGTGGAATTCGTCAAGCGCCTCTGGCACATGAAAAAATCGATGACCGACGCAAGAACTACAGCAGATTGCGAATGGCGGCTTTTCAAGGAGACCTTTTTGAGCTACGGTTATCCCCAGGCTCAAGAGTTTACGCAACTGAAAGCATTGGGGTTCTTAATGAAAAGAGCGTGGTTCTATCGTCGCTGGGTTGTTCAAGAGGTTGCTTTCGCAGTGGATATAGTCGTCCAATGCGGCCATGCCGTTGTTGGATGGAAGGAATTCACGTTCGCGATATCTTTTCTCCATGCGCACCACGAAAAGTTGATCCATCTCCTACGTATGTACAACATGTGGGAATTTCAGTATCTGGTGCCCAATGAGCAGGGAACGGTCCCAGATATCCAAGCTGAAGCAGCCGCGCGGTTTCTCTTCGTGATAAAGGACCTTCTTCGGAAAGACGGATTGAACCGCTTTACTTCCTTGGTAGACATCGAGGCTCTCGTTGTCAAATTCTCAGATCTCCAAGTATCAGATGGTCGGGACAGTGTATACGCGCTTCTTTCGCTCGCGAACGATACGAAAGAGTCAAATCAGTTGTCACCTGATTATACAAAATCGAGTACAGAAGTTTGTGTTGACTTCGTCAGACATGTGTTGCGCTCCAGAAAATCTCTTGATATACTTTGCCATCGCTGGGCACCACTGGCGAAAGACATTAAGTTACCTTCCTGGATAATGTCGAGTAAACCAGCCTGCGGCTCTGATGTTTTGCTCCAACATTCATCACGAGTAGGAGAATCATTCATTGAACACTCAGGATCATGGTATAAAGCTAGTAATCACAAACCTGCCTGTGCTAAAGTTATATCTCTTACTCCCTCTACTCATATACTCCAGGCAAAAGGTTGTGTCACCGGAACAATTTCCACAGCCAGCGAGGACTGTGCTGTTGACGGCATAATACCATGGCCTTGGAGACTTGTCTTGGGTAGTCTCGGGTATTCCGACTCATATTCCCAGTTTTCGGACTTCTGGCATGTCCTCGTGGGCGGACGGACAGTCGACGGACAGTGCCCCCCTTCGACTTTCGGCTCGATTTGTAGGTGCTTATTCCAGCAACACTATACCGGACTCATAAATGTACCTGAAATACTCGAATTTTTCCAAGGAACATCCTCTGAGCTATTATCAATGCCGAAGGGACTGTTGGCCGATATAACCCAATGTGAAGGCGCTTTCGACTTTTTCCAGAGACTCCAGGCGTGCTGCTGTGGCAGACAACTGGTTGCCACCTCCGACCGGATGGGTCTTGTGCCCTCTAATGCGAAGAGAGGAGACCTCGTCTGTGTGCTCTTGGGTTGCAATGTGCCCGTAATTCTACGACGCATGGATGATTCGAAGGAGGAATATTTGTTTATTGGCGAGGCATATTTTCAAGGTATTATGGATGGCGAAGCCTTAGAGCAAGTTGACGCGGGAAAACTTAGTCTTCGAGATTTCGTTTTAGTGTAAATGCCAGCATATCAAGCAGATACGGTACACGTGTCTTTTACTGATAAGACATGCTTGGACCTGAATGTTGGTTGGGCAGAGCCGCTAAGTTCCTCGCCTGGTGAGATTGTCTCAATGGGTATTGCTGAAGTTTCGTGTGCATTTAGGCGGCAGGCAATACGAGCTAACCAAAGTACCGCACTTGGATGCCTTGGCCTTTGACGTACGCACTTAGTCTTAGTCACAGCATGCGGGGATCTCCTCAATTATGTTGGGATTTCAATAATGGAAAGATTGCATGCAAGGAAGTATCTACCAGGACCTAAAATACCCAAGCAATTTAAATAATCCATTACAGCTCTGAATATAGGCCATGCCATCGGGCCCGTCATTCGCGGAGACCTTCCTGAGGCACCCAGAATTGCTCGCGAGTCATTAATCGTTAATTTCGTAATAACGTAATGTCGTAATTTGAGTAATGGCTGAAAAAGAAGCTGGGAAGATATAAGGTGGTGATACTGGAGTATCTCGAATTGAATCTTGTTGAGGGGACGTCAACAGAGCGTACCGCTAGACCGATCGGAAGACTCCCCACGCTCCGGCGGGCGAGGAAATCCTCTCTGCGAGGGCGGTGGAGGTCCGCGGGCTCTGCGGTTTTTGAGTTTATCAATCAAAAGGTCGTTCTCCTTCCTTAAATCGTGATTTTCCCTGTGGTATCGGTCCCTGGCATCCTTCATCTGGCGGTAACGAACAGAATCGGCAGTCGATTTTCCAACATCACGCAGGTCTTGCGTGAACTGCTGCATTCGTTGATTTAAATCTTGGATTTGTTGAGCTTGCATTTGCATTTCCTGAGCTTGCGCATGATTCCTGATCCTAAGTTCATCAATAATTGCCCTGGATGGGGTTCGTCTGCCCTCAGAACTTATAACATCGGAATAGTCATCCGAAACAATTGAGCCGGGTCTACAACCCGGTATTACCCAGCGATTGGCCAGTTGCTCAAACGGACTCCTTCGTCCTTGACCTGGAGGACTTATTTCTGGAGGCGGTAATCGGTCCAGCCATTGTATCGCCTCAACTCGTAGAACCTGAGACCTTCGAACCCTTCTCTCTCGTCGCTCCCTCCTTCTAATATCCTTTCGTGCTCTGTTTTGCTCGATAATAATTAAGTTAGAGTTATCCAAAACTTGATTCGCAACGCTGGAGTTAGGCACTATCCTCGCATAACTATCGATACCGTTAGTTGTGTGATTTACGACAGAAACCAGAGCGAGTCAAACAAATGCGCATCTCTACTTACTTAATAACCGTAAGAACTAACTGCAGAGTGGTATTCGCATAGAGCAGCTGACTGCGCTGCAGCGTAAAATCGTTATGCCTAAAGAACCTTCTAATTCGATGAGTGCGATTATCGACAGCTGATCTGTTTCGGAAAAATTGAAAAATTCGAGTTGTCCAGTGATTCGTAGTGGCCCCCTCACCCTCACCCGCGAAAATTTCTATGGTTTCTGTCACGTCCTCTAAAATGTCATTGGTGCCGTTACAGATGTTGGTGAGGGTTTGTAGGCAATCGAGTGAAAGTAGTGGTCGTGCATCTTCTAGGCAAGGCTGTACCATCTGCCATGTTCCGCCAAAAGCTTTGACTTCCCGGCCGAAAGCTTCGAACTCCTTTGAAGCTGCACAATGCCGGTCGTATAAGCTATACAGTCTGGTGCCAAGCGTGAAAGAGGTTCCGATGAGCCCAGCGACGGCTGCAGTGAGAGTCAAGGGATCCATTAATTGTTGATAGTAACGAGCGGAGTCGAGACGTAGTAGCTCAGGATTGAGCTGAGAACGGGTATTTAAGTTCAGCGCACATTATCCAACGAGCAGCTTTACTGGTTTTCATTAATATTTTTGGAGTGTAGAGTTGCTGATAACAAACAAACCCGCATAGGTTAGAGCCTGGTCGGAGAACTCGTGCAAGGCGCCTCTACTGGCCCGTGAATCCGTGCAATGTGCTTTTGGTGGTCTAAGTGGGTTTGTTTGTTTGTTTATCAGCAACTCTATTGGGGTATTAATTGGCCGGCTAGGGAATAGAATGCATAGCTTCGCATGCACTAATGAAACATTCTACAAGATGCGAGGGAAGCTCGCATAACTAGATAACTGAAAGTCGGTGAGTTGCTCGACGAATCGGAAAAGTTTACTGATGTTGTAGGAAGGGGAGAAGGAAGGATAGCATTATGTAGTCTCAAAAGATGCGTCGAAGACCCCCCACGGTTGGTCCCTGAGGAATACCCTTGCCCTAAGCAAGCTGCCCGCTGCAAGGCTGAGAATGTGACGAAGCTGAGGAACGTTATCGAGGTCTTTGAGCAACATTATTGGCTCCTCCAACTTGGCTCTGCAAAAGAGAAAACCTTATTAACGAGCTGGCGCAGCGGAGTCTGGATTGGTGGATTTAACGGGTTTGCTGCGCTAAACTTAGTGTCTGTTGCTTCTCCAAGCTTGCCTTGAGGGCTTTCAATGGAATTGAAGCTGTCTTCTTCGCTTGAAAGAATTAGGGGTCGTTCGGTTGCAAGCTCAGATCAGAATGAGAGCTTCAGAATAGAGTTGATCTGGAGCTTCAATCTGATTCTGAGGCGACCATTCGGTTGAATTCCAGTTCAACTTGACTTCATCCACAAATTTTTTATGTTCCTCTGACCGCCCAAAAAACACGCTAAAAGTTACTAAAAAGTTGGTAACTTTACCGTATATAGAATCTGAACGGAGGTCTTGGCGTCAGTTCAAATCAGGAGCTCGAAGCTCCTTATTTGGACTCCAGATTGAATCTGAAGGCTTCAGATTGCACACGTCCGTGCAACCCGTAGAGCCACAGACGAGTGTCAAATCGGGAAGGAACGCGTTCTTTCTGCTGGACTTTCAGTTCAGATTCAAAAACGTCAGATTGCAACCGAATGACCCCTTAGTTGTCAAAGGGGGTGTTCGGTTGCGGCTCCAGATTGAATCTGGAGGCTTCAGAACCGAGTTGATCTGAAGCCTCAATCTGATCTGGAGGCGACTGTTCGGTCAATCTGGCGACTTTCTGATCTGGAGCTCCTCCAGATCGGCAACCGCGTCAAATTCGCACGCTTTACCGTATATAGTAGTTGAACTTGAGCTCTTGGCGTCAGATTAATCTGGAGCTTTTTTTTCTAGGTTAATCGTCAAGTCGAATCTGGAGCTCTGCTTGTGCGCCCGTCCGATTGCCCACCATGCCCCCATCGCCACCACCCCTACCGACGACGGTATTACTGCAGCAACTGCAGGCCCTATACAATGTCCTCTTCTTAATTCTTGCTGTCGCCGTTTAGATCCGACCAGTCGGCGTTTGTACTCAACACACTGATGTATAGCGGGGGACGTTATGGACGACGTAATTGCTCTATGGCCACCCATAGAGGCTTTACAATTTGACGAGGATGCGGCTAAAGGTATTTAGGAAGTTGCTTAAATGGCTTTAAATTAACGGCGGCTTAAAGGATATGAAGCTTCTATCAACAGCAGAGAAGTTATTAATATTCCTACTAATATTTTCTAATAATCAGTTATACTAATTGGTTTATAAGGAAACGCAGCACGCCCTATTAACAGTTAAGAAGTAGGCAATACGTACTTTAATACAGTCTTTTTGCCAGAGCTGATTTAGTATATAGAGTAGTATATACAGTTCTTCCTAGGCTTGTTAAATTGCATAAGGAGCTCGTCAATCTGCCTAAAAATACTACGCTAGATGATATTGTGGATAACCCAAAGCGATATCCATTCTTCGCCGATTATATTGGAGCGCTTGACGGTACGCATCTACCAATTGCTATTAAAGGCGGGTATAAGCGGTAAGCTCCCTAGCGCGGTAGGAAAGGTATATTAACGCAGAACGTTCTGGCTACTATTAATTTTAATATAAACTTTATATATGTTCTAGCTAAATGGGAAGGCACCGCCTATAACTATAGAGTTATTGATTCGGCAAAGAAGAAAGGCTTTAAAGCTCCATAAGGTTAATATTATCTTGCTAACGCTGGTTACTTAAATACCTCTATAACGTTAGTACTATACTGAGGCGTTTAATATCACCTTTGTAAATAAGCTTAGGTAAATATAAAACTATAAAATATAAAGGAGCTATTTAATCTACGTTATATAGGACTAAGAAATGTTATTAAGCATACCTTTAGAGTCTTTAAGGCACGATTTTAATACTTTAAGGTAGCAAGACAGAACTTCCCTCTGGCAATATAGGTTCTTTTAGTATATACATTAACGGCGGTGCATAACTTCTTAAATATATATAATCTAGATGATCTAGAAAGCTACGGCGTAGTAAAGGATAAGGAAATTAATAAGGAGGACGCGTAGATAGCAAAGGAAGAGAGCGAGGTTGCTATAAATTAAAGATAGGACGAAATTGCAGAACTTATATAGAGAGGCTATTATTAGGCAATTAGGAGGCCTTTATAATATATATATATATAATCTATAAGTAAATTACTATATTAAATTATGTACTAATATATTTTACTACTATAGATTGCGCCTTAAAAGAGCTTCTTAATATAATTGCTTTAATTTTATAAAGTATATTTATAATAAGTTTAGAATTTTATTAATTTGTATATAAAATCCTTATTAAAAAATAAATTTACTAATAGTAAAGTAATTATAAATGTAAAGTAAAAGTACTAATCTAAACTGTAAAACTTTAACCCTTAATGTCTTCCTTTTTCTTTATCTTTGCTAAAGTTCTATCTATTAACCTCTTCTGTAACGCCCTAGATATAATTAAAAAGGTCCTTGCCATTAATTCTATCTTAAAGGCTTCTAGAATAAGCACTTAATTGTCAAGGTCTATATTACCAAACTTGTTAAGGAACTCTACTAAGGCCTTTTCTAGAGGCGGCTTTTAACTAAAAAGCTCTCGCGTAGCTCTGATCTCTTTTAATACTATCTCTACAGCCTCTCCTAGTAGGTTCTTTGTCTATTGCCTCTAACGCTTTGCATCTAGTTTATTTAACCGGGCAGCTTATTCAGCAGCGCGTTTTCTTATAGCCAGTAAAGACTTTTAAGCAGGCGTTAACAAAGGCGTACAACTAGAAGGTATAGTAGAGTGATTATCTAAGAAAATATCACTAGCTGATAAAGCTGACTAACGCTATTCTATAGAAGATTAAGGTTCATCCTTATTAGCTACCTCATTGCCTTCTTTATTAGAAGACTCTTCCTCCTCACTCCTGCCGTCCTATGCGGTAGCAGCGCTTTCCTCCTCTATTAGCATAGGATCAATCAGCGGCCTATCTATTTAATTAAGAGCTTTATTAACTATAAGAGCGTAGTCACCCATTGCAACTATACCTTAAAATAGCTCATCAAGGTCCTCTAGAAAAGGCGGCAAAGCGTCTTAAAACTTCACAGCATTAGGATTGGCTTCAAAATATCTATCTATAATATCTTTGGAGGTAACTAGTACACCTTTATTATCGTCCTACCCCTAGCCAGATTAACCATAGAGCTCCTTCCACACCTTCCAATTCTTTTTATGGCTATCGTGCTTACTTTTCAGCTGCCATATAGTAATCGGATATCAAGTCTTTGCCTACACGGCGTTTAGAGCTATCTGCCAGCCTTCCTTCTTATACAAGCTATCTACACGGAGCCCTTTCCAAACGGCCTCTACTAGGCCTTTAACTATAGCTTCTTCCATTTTATAAGTCCAGTTAATACGCTGCTTCTTTGGAGTTTCTCAGCAAGCTACAGGCTGTATACAAAGGGGCGGAGGGCGCGAAGAACGTAGTGTATATACATTAGTAGCAGGGGTAGGGGTAGCAGTTATTAGCGATATAGTAATAAGACACTAAATAAGGAGCTAGTAATAATAGATCAGTAGCAGGTATGTTTTAGCAGAGGATTAATTAATGTGGGTAGAAGACATCGCTAATTTTAAGCCTCATCTAAGGCCTTTTTAGAACGGTCAACTAAACAGTCGGCTTCATTTTAGATTAAGCACAACTACCAGATTAAGCGCCACTAATTATCTACTAATTGACGCCGGTAAAAGCACGGATTAACGTCAGATTGAAAAAGCTCCAGATTGCAACCGAACACCCCCTTATTACCAGGGCTGCGTTCGGTTACAAAACTTCAGATCAGATCTGAACTAAAAGTCCGGCAGAAAAGGACGCGTTCCTTCCTGCTTGCCAAGACGCTAACCTCTTTTAGCAAGGCCTTCGTAAGAAGGTCTGGTACTCGCCACACCGACCAAGAGCAGAGCTGTCGAACTGGATCGGAGTTCCTTACTACCATCTTACTACTGTCTTCAAGACTAGAACCCTATGTCTCACTACCCCGCTACTTACCTCGTATGTCTCATCGAATGTCTCATCGAATGTCTCATTACCTGTTTCCATTACCGAATGACGACTGCGTCGTCATTCTATTTGCAACCTATTTGTCACCTATCTGGTGTATATATAGAGGCTCTAGAAGCCCTCTTTAATAAACAGAGTTCTCATACCTAATTGTCCGTTCGACAAGAGCTCTTGGTCGTGACTAGCTCAATGCAAAACACCAGCTCAATGCAAACTCACTTTTCCTAATAAAGTTGACAACACGTAGCCGTGCACCTCTATAACGCCTTAGTAAAATCTTAAATTTTTTTAGATTTTATCTTTCTTTAATAAAGTTATTTAGTATTTTTTAAAAAATTTAATAAAATTTCTTTAGCTTTATATATTTTTAGAATTTTAACTAGAGTATTTGAGGGGGTATTTGAATCTGAGGGGGTATTTGAATTGGCTCGTGCATAGGCTCACCGCCGAGCTCTAATTGGTCAGAATAGCGATTCTGCCACAAACAGGAACATCAAAATTCAACTCGATGCTTCCACCTCAATGCTTCCACCTCTCTGTATAGCCTCAATTTACACACACCCCATGCCTCCTATACGTCATAGGCCTTCCAAGGAGACTATTATACAGGAAGCTATCACTGCGCACCGAACTGGGCACTATGGAACCCCTACAAGGGCTGCAATATCGCATGGGATCCATCCTGACACCATTCTTAAGCGCATCGACGGAACACGTCAATCCTATAAGGAAGCACATCAATTCCAGCAAAAGTTAAGCCCGGAATTCGAAGCAGCTGTTAAAAAATACTATACAATTCTTATAAAGCATCACTTTCCTCTTAAGAAGAGCCAGATCCGTGAGATTGCCCTAGATGTATACAAAAAGCAGCTCCGAGATGCTGGCCAGGATACTAGCTAGGCATTCCTTGGTGTCCGATAGGTGGATTCGTACTTAAAACGCCATCAATCCTTTTAAGTTCAATACACTCGCTATCTTAAAATAGAGAGAGCTACGGCAGATAACGATTTGCTAGCATATAAAAGGTTCTTTAATAAGTTAGAGGCCACCTATATAGAATTTCATATTGAGGCACCTAATTGCTGGAATATGGATAAAACTGGATATTAAATAGGGTACGCGCATGCCTCTAAGAAAGTTGTTCTACGTGGTTCCTCTATACAACCTGTTACGCCAGGTAATCGAGAGTGGACGAGCGAGATTGCCTCCATTAATGCCACTGGCGAATCGATTCCTTCCTATTTTATTTTTAAAGGGAAGGTTATTACAACCTATATGGCCCAAGAAGCTCTTAGATCGGTGCCAGACTGTCAAATAGTAGTCTCTAATAATGGCTAGAGCGACCAAAGCCATGCATCTAATTGGATAAGGTATTTTGATATATATACCCGCCGAGAGGACTATTAGGCGGATATCCGTGAAGAACGAGAGGCTGCCGGTAAGCCATACGGCTGGAGGCTTCTCTTAATGGATGGCCATATATCGCACCTCTCCTTGGACTTTATTCAATACTGTAAGGACGTAAAGATAGTCCCTTTCTGCCTGCCTCCGCATTCTACACATTATCTTTAGCCTTTAGATCGGTGCCTCTTCAGCATTCTTAAAAAGGCCTATTCTGATAAGGTTAATGAATATATTTTAAGGGGAATTACCGGAATTATACATGCCTACTTCCTAGAAATATATAGGCAGATCTAAGAGAGAGTATATACTCCAGAGTATATTAAAAAGTCGTTTAAAGCTGCCGGAATTTACCCCCTAGATGCTGAGAGAATACTATGCAAGCTGCGTAGTGCTCAGGTTGCTAGGAGACCTACTACTCCTACACCAAATCCAGCAGAGCCTCCACAGCTCCTTTCGTTGCTGTTGAACGGACAACCAGGTATGAGAACTCTGTCTATTAAAGAGGGCTCTAGAGCCTCTATATATACACCAGATAGGTGACAAATAGGTTGCAAAGAGAATGACGACTACGTCGTCATTCGGTAAT